>Ga0209634_1000863_pt1 | contig 22941 bp, 18 predicted proteins | sample LinPmetageLP40_FD_184043 | JGI IMG/M metagenome (GOLD analysis project Ga0209634, IMG submission 184043) | Marine viral communities from the Pacific Ocean - LP-40 (SPAdes) (version 2) | ecosystem: Environmental > Aquatic > Marine > Oceanic | place: Pacific Ocean | collected 2010-08-26 | reverse complement strand
ACCGATGACCTTTCGGTTTTTCCCGTTCCCGGCTCGCCCTTGACCAGAAGCGGACGTTCCAACGTGATTGCCGCGTTGACGGCCACCGAAAGGTCATCGGTTGCTACATAATCCTTGGTGCCTTCAAACTGCATTCCGCATCCCATTCGCAGGTCCCGTTTGGCGCGCAACCTAACAGTCGCCCCCCTTGGCGCAAGCAGAGCTTCGCGGGGCGTGACAAGCCCCCGAACCTGTTGTAAGCGCGGCGATAGAGGGCCCGGTTCGGTTCATCGCCTAAGACAGAACCTGCAACGGACCGGTGCGAAGGAGCGACGACTATGAAAGCCGAAACCTTTCTCCCATCCGACTACACGCCCGCTGAGGGCGAGCCGTTCATGAACGAGCGTCAGACGGAGTATTTCCGCCGTAAGCTGAACGCCTGGAAAACCGACCTTCTGGAAGAGACCGAGCGCACGCTGGAAGGTCTGCAGGGTGCCGCCCGAAGCATTCCGGACATCGCTGACCGTGCGTCCGAGGAAACCGATCGGTCGATCGAACTGCGGACACGTGACCGGCAGCGCAAGCTGATTTCCAAGATCGATGCGGCCCTGCGCCGGATCGAGGATGGCGAATACGGGTATTGCGAAAAGACCGGTGAGCCGATTTCGCTCAAGCGTCTGGATGCCCGCCCCATCGCCACCATGACGGTCGAGGCGCAGGAAACGCACGAGCGCCGCGAGAAGGTCCACCGCGACGACTGATCCGATGATCGCCTCTGCGGTCTTGGCGTCCGACGTCACCGTTCTGGGTGCGGGAATTGCCGGGCTGGCCATGGCCGTTGCCTGCGCGCAACGGGGCCGCTCTGTGACAGTGATCGAACAGGCAGCGGCACTGACGGATATCGGTGCAGGGTTGCAGATCGCGCCGAACGGCGGGCGCGTGCTGGCGGCCCTGGGTGTCACGCCCCGCGCGATTGCAAGCCGCGCTGTCCACGTGATCGACGGGGTCTCGGGAAAATCCGTGATCCGAATGCCGCTCGGTCCCGGTTTCCGGCTGATCCACCGGGCCGACCTGATTGCCGCACTGGCCGACCGTGCCGCCGATGTGGGTGTAACGCTTCGGCTCGATACCAGGGTCACCGACATCGCGGACGGCGGGCGAGCCCTGCACCTGAGCGAAGATACCGCAATGCCCACGGCCCGACTGATCGGGGCTGACGGTGCACGGGGCAGGGCAAGGGCATTTGTTGCGCCGGACCACCGCGGCGCTTTTACCGGACAGGTCGCATGGCGTGCCATCGTCCCGGTCGATCAATGGCCAGCGGAAGCGCAGATCCACACCGGAAACGGCCGTCATCTGGTCTGCTACCCCCTGCGCGACGGCCGGGCGCTGAACATCGTGGCGGTCGAGGAACGGACTGCATGGACCGACGCGGGATGGTCGCATACCGACGACCCCGCGCATCTGCGCGCCGCCTTCGCCGGGTTCGCCACCCCGATCCGTAGGTTGCTGGACCGGGTCGAAACCGTGCATCTGTGGGGCCTGATGGATCATGGAGCAACGCCGCGGTGGACGCGCGGGGCCTGCACGTTGATCGGGGACGCGGCGCACCCGACGCTGCCGTTTCTGGCGCAGGGCGCGAACCTCGCGCTGGAGGACGCATGGACATTGGCAGCCATGCTGGACGATCCGGCAGAGTGGGAGGCGGCGCGCCGTCCCCGCGTTGCGCGCGCATTGGCCGTGGCCCGGTCAAACGCCCGGAATTATCATCTGTCAGGGGCGAAACGCATTTTCGGCCACGGGGCGCTGCGTACGCTCAACGTCATCCGGCCGACCGCGATGCTGGGCCGCTACGACTGGCTTTACAATCACGATGTGACGGCGGACTGAGCCCGCCGACACGCCAGACACTCAGGCGTCTTCCATCGCGCCGCCGGCCTCTTTCCAGTCACCAATGCCACCGACATTCGTGACCGAGGAGAATCCCATTTCGGTCAGCGTCTTGCCCGCCAGTGCCGCCTGACCCCCCGCACCGCAGACGAGATACAGTTTCGCATCCTTCTTGAGCGCGGCATTGTGATAGGGGCTGGCATCGTCTGCGGCGAATTCGATGAACCCGCGCGGCACACGGACGGCCCCGGCGATGGTGCCGGTCTTGGCGATGTCGGCACTGTCGCGCACATCGACGAATGTCGCGTCGGCGTCCTTGTGGTGGGCAATGGCCTCGGCTGCCTTGATACGGGGCACTTCGGCGTTGGCCGCCTCGAGATAGTCCTTTGCAGATTTCATCGTCTGATTCTTTTGGCTGGTCCGACAAATGCCGGTCGGAAACAAAGCTGCCGCAGTCAGGCGTCGATGGCAATGTGCGCTTCAGCCGAAGTCGATCTGCGCCTTTATCGCCTGACTGCGGTCGCTTGCGATTTCGAACGCCTGAACCGCCGCGTCGATGCCCAGCGTATGCGTAATCAGCGGCGAGACGTCGATCAGGCCTTTGCGCATCAGGCTGACGCCAGTTTGAAATTCCTCGTGAAAGCGGAACGAGCCTTTAAGCGACAACTCCTTCGCGGTCAGTGCCTGCATCGGGATGCTCATGTCCCCGCCCAGCCCCAACTGCATCACGATGCCGCGAGGCCGCATCGCCGGGATGCCCGCTGCCAGCGCCTGCGCCGCGCCGGAACACTCGAACATGACGTCGAAGATGCCCTTGTCGCCTGTGAACCGGGCCAGCCCGTCGGGCGTGTCAGTCATGTTGACCACGTCGTCCGCACCGATCCGCTTGGCCATCGCCAGAGTGAAATCCGAGAGGTCGGTCGCCACGATGCGATCCGCCCCGGCGCGGCGGGCCGACAGGATGGACAGGATACCGATAGGGCCACAGCCGGTCACCAGCACCGACTTGCCGACCATTCCTCCGGCCAGCCGCGTCGCGTGCAGGGTGACGGCCAGCGGTTCCGCCATCGCGGCCTCCCCGGCGGTCAGGCCATCGGCCACGGCGCATTGGCTTGCGTCGGCGTTCAGCACCTGACGGAATGCACCCTGAACATGCGGAAACGGCATGGCGGACCCATAGAACCGCATGTTCATGCAATGGTTCGGCACCCCCTCCAGACAATAGCGGCAATGCCCGCAGGGCCGCGATGGTGAGACGGCGACCAGCTGCCCGACCGCCAGATCTGTGACCCCCTCGCCCAGGGACGTGACATGGCCCGCCACTTCGTGCCCCAGGACCATCGGCTCGCGCAGGCGAATCGTGCCGAACCCGCCATGTTGGTAATAATGCAGGTCCGACCCGCATATGCCGCCCGCCGCCATCTTGATCTGAACTTCGCCGGGGCCGGGGGGCGACACCTCCCGCTCCTCGATGCGAAGGTCGCGGGCGGCGTGGATGACGATGGATTTCATGGGGATGGCTCGCTAAGGGGAAGGGCACCCCAAACCTTGCAGCGGAGCCCGCCCATGTCCACGACCCTCTTCGATCTGACCGGAAAGCGCGCGTTGATCACCGGATCGTCACAAGGCATCGGGTTTGCACTGGCCAGGGGGCTTGCGGCGGCAGGGGCGTCCATCGTCCTGAACGGGAGGACTGCGGACAAGCTGATGCAGGCCGCCGAAACCTTGCGCGGCGAAGGCGCGACGGTCGAAACGCTGGCCTTCGATGCGACCGATCACGATGCCGTCCGCACCGCCATCGACGGGTTCGAGGCCGGCACCGGACCCATCGATATCCTTGTCAACAATGCCGGGATGCAGCATCGCACCGCGTTGGAAGATTTCCCCGCCGACGCTTTCGAACGTCTGCTGCAAACCAATATCGCCAGTGTTTTCCACGTCGGTCAGGCCGTCGCGCGCTACATGATTGCGCGTGGCGCTGGCAAGATCGTAAACATTTGCTCGGTCCAATCCGCGCTCGCCCGTCCCGGCATCGCGCCGTATACGGCCACCAAGGGGGCCGTCGCGAACCTGACCAAGGGCATGGCGACCGACTGGGCGAAACACGGTCTGCAATGCAACGGGCTGGCCCCCGGCTATTTCGACACGCCGCTGAACAAGGCGCTGGTCGAGGATCCGAAGTTCACCGAATGGCTTTCGAACCGCACTCCGGCAGGTCGCTGGGGCAAGGTCGAGGAATTGGTCGGGGCCTGCATTTTCCTGTCCTCCGAGGCGTCCAGCTTCGTCAACGGCACGGTCGTCTATGTCGACGGCGGGATCACCGCCTCGCTCTAGGCCCCGGCAAACGTCAGATGATCAGGATGGCACAGGCCGACCTGCGCCCCGCGCGGTCGGCTCTGACTTGGCCGTCACGTCTGCGTCAGACATCGGCGTCCCCTGCGTTGCGAATTTGACGCGCGGCCTGCAATCCGGGAAAGCAAGTGCGATCCCAATGCCCGAGGCCGCCGATATGCAGATCGACATACCCCTTACTCGCGACCTCGTGCTGATCGGTGGCGGCCACGCCCATGCCTTGGTGATGCGCCGATGGGGTATGAATCCGCTTCCGGGCGCGCGACTGACCGTGATCAATCCGGGGCCAACCGCGCCCTATACCGGCATGTTGCCCGGCCATGTCGCGGGGCACTACAGCCGCGATGATCTGGACATTGATCTGGTGCGGCTGGCCCGGTTCTGCGGGGCGCGGCTGATCGACGGGGCGGTCGATGCGCTGGATGCCGATGCACGCGTCATGCACATCGAAGGCTGGGGCGATCTGGAATACGACGTGGCCTCGCTCGATGTCGGCATCACGGCGGAAATGCCGGAAATCGAAGGGTTCTCCGATCATGGCACCGGGGCCAAACCGCTGGAACAGTATGCCAGTCGCTGGCGCGCCTTCCTGCGCGCGGTCGAGGTCGGGGACACTGCCCCCGAGGTGGCAGTGATCGGCGGCGGCGTTGCCGGGGTCGAGCTGTCGCTGGCCATGGCCCATGCCCTGCGCAACATGGGCAAGAGACCTGTAATCACAGTGCTGGAAGCGGCGGATCAGACCACCGGCACCGGCTCGAAGGCGCGCGCCAGGCTGATGCAGGCGATGGATGCGCTCGGCGTCACCCTGCAGACCGGCGCGCAGGTCGAGCGGATCGCGGCGGATCACGTCGCCCTGTCGGACGGCAGCCGCATCGCCGCTGCCTTTACCGTCGCCAGCGCCGGGGCCCGCCCCCATGCATGGATTGCGGATACGGGGTTGCCTTTGGAAAACGGCTTTGTCCGTGTCACCGAAACACTGTCGGTCGAAGGGTGTGATACCCTGTTCGCGGCGGGCGATTGCGCCCATCTGACCCATGCGCCCCGACCCAAGGCAGGGGTATTCGCGGTGCGTGAGGCACCGATCCTGCATGACAACCTGCGCGCCGTTTTGACGGGTGGCAAGATGCGCGCCTTTCATCCGCAGAAGCACTATCTCAAGCTGATTTCACTAGGTGGAAAATCCGCCCTGGCGGAACGGGGCGGGCTGACGGTTTCGGGGCCGCTGCTCTGGCGCTGGAAAGATCATATCGACCGCAGTTTCATGGACAAGCTGACCGATTTGCCCGCCATGCCCGCGCCCCGGCTTCCTGCAGTGCGCGCGCTGGGCGGCGATACCGCGAAACCCCTCTGCGCGGGATGCGGGTCCAAGATCGCGGGCGATTCACTGGCGCAAGCCCTGACTGTATTGCCGCCGCGCGCCCGCGCCGACGTGTTGTCGCGCCCCGGCGACGATGCGGCCATTCTGGCACATGGCGCGCGCAAACAGGTGATGACCACCGATCATCTGCGTGCCTTTACTGCCGATCCCGTGACCCTGACCCGCATTGCCGCCGTTCATGCCCTGGGTGACATCTGGGCCATGGGCGCGTCCCCGCAGGCCGCCTTGTCCAGTGTCACCCTGCCAAGGATGTCCAGGACGTTGCAGGCTCGGACCCTTGCGGAAGTCCTGCGCACCGCCTCCGAAGTGATGCATGCGGCGGGCGCGGATCTTGTCGGTGGTCATTCCACCATGGGCTCCGAGACGGTGATCGGCTTTTCGCTGACCGGCCTGTGCGATGGAGATCCCATCGGCCACTACGGTGCGCAGCCCGGCGACGCCCTCATCCTGACGCGCCCCATCGGCACCGGCGTCATTCTGGCCGCTGAAATGGCCGGACAGGCACGCGGCACAAATGTCCAGGCCATGCTGCGGCGGATGGGAACGCCACAGGGCGATGCCGCGGCGATCCTGTCCGGCGCGCAAGCGATGACCGATGTGACCGGTTTCGGGCTGGCTGGGCATCTGTTGGCAATCTGCAAGTCAAGCGGTGTGGGCGCGCAGATCGTGCTGGACGCCGTGCCGGTCTATGACGGCGCGCTGGATCTGTCTGCGGCGGGGCATTTTTCCTCGCTCCATGCCGACAATCTGCGCAGTGCGCCGGTAACATATCATGACCCGCAAGACCCGAAGTTTGCCTTGCTGCACGATCCACAGACAGCCGGTGGTCTGCTGGCCGCCGTTCCCGCCAACCAGGCCGATTTTCTGATCGAACGACTTTGCGCCGCAGGTCACGTTGCTGTCCGCATCGGTCGATTCACCGACGACGCGCCTCGCATCGTCTGCGCCTAGACCGTCAGGTCGATGACCTGCTGCGCCACGCAGGCCAGCGCCGCTTCTGTCATGTCGGGCAGGTCGATCACCCCGATCTCCGTCCGGTCCGACGCCTCGGGGCGGCGATAGCGCGGGTCGTAGTGATGCTCGATCAGCTCCTCGGCCAGCCCGGTGTAATCGCCCGCTGTGGCCAACGCATGCCATGCCTCGATCCGCTCGCGCGGTTGGTAGGGACGCAGCGTCTCGATCCGCTGCCGCAGCAACTCCGCATCGGCCGTCAGGTCAGGATAGGTCGTCGTCAGGAATGCCGCGCGTGTGGGTATGCTGGCCCGCAGGCGCACGACTTCGGCCCGTGCCATCGCCGACCAGATCGCTGGCGGCAGCAGAACGCGCCCGATGGCGTTGCTTTCGGCCTCCATGAACACCGGGCGGCCTGGGTCCAGCCCGATCAGCGCCTCGGCCAGACGCGACTCGAACATCTTCTGTGCGGGTTGCCCATCAGACCAGCCGCCGAAATTCGATCCGCGATGGTTCGCCAGACCCTCCAGGTCGACGACCTGCGCGCCGCTCTTGGCCAGATGGTGCAGCAGTTGCGTCTTGCCCGTGCCCGTTCCGCCGTCGATCAGCACGACCCGCAGGCCCAGAGACCGATCGTAGAGCATCTCCACCACCAGTCGTCGATATGCCTTGTATCCGCCTTCCAGCACAGTCACCCGCCAGCCGATCTGGTCGAAGATGATGCCCACCGACCCGGATCGCTGTCCACCGCGCCAGCAATAAATCATCGGTCGCCAGCCGCCGTCGCGGTCCGCCAGCGGCCCTTCCAGATGCGCGGCCACGTTGCGCGACACCAACGCGGCCCCGATCTTGCGGGCCAAAAAGCGGTCCTGCTGCACATATATCGTGCCGACGCGCGCCCGCTCTTCGTCCGTCAGCGCGGGCAGATTGATCGCGCCGGGGATGTGATCCTCGGCGAACTCGGATGGTGCACGCACGTCGATGATATCGTCGACGTCGAGCGTGCCAAGGCCGGGCAGGGCGGTCAGGGTGTGGCGTTGCATCGGACCTCGCGGGGTTCAGCGCGTCGTGACGTGCCCCGCAGGCAAGGTCAACCTGTCGCCACAGCGTGATCCGCCGTGATGGACCCGGTCAGCACCCGGCGAGCGTTCGGCAAATCGTTGCCCTCGGCCCGCGCCAACGCATCTTCGGGCGACAATCCGTGCGCCACCCAGCGCTCCACAAGACGCGCTCGCAACACGGCCTCAGGCACCTGCAGGGCAACGGTCGCATCCCACAAGGGATGAAGCTCGCGCCACGGATCTTCGTCAAGCAACAGGTAATTACCTTCGAAAATCGTGATCTCCGCTGTCAGGCGCCCGCTGTCCGGAACTGTTGCATCTGCCGCCCGGTCGAAAGTCGGGAAAATCGGAGCGCCGTCCGCACGTGCCGCCCGCACCAATGCCAGAAGGCCCGGCACATCGAAGGTTTCGGGCGCACCTTTGCGAGCACGCAGCCCCAGATCGTCCAGCGTTGCATTGTCCAGATGAAAGCCGTCCATCGGCACGACCTGCGCCGTGCGTCCGCGCCGCACGATGGCTTCGGCCAGCGGTTCCGTTACCGTGGACTTACCGGCGGCGGGTGGCCCCGCCACGGCGATCAGCCGTCGGCCCGGTGGCAACGCCACCAGCTTATCGGCCAATGTCTCCAGATCGACGGCGTCAGGCAAGCCGTGTCGCCAGCCAGCGCAGCGCCGCACGGTATCCCTCGACCCCCAGACCGGCGATCACTGCGTCGGCTCGCCCCGAAACATAGGAGTGGTGTCGGAATGCCTCGCGTTTGTGGATGTTGGAAATATGAACCTCCACCACCGGCCCCTGATAGGCATTCAGGGCGTCCAGAATGGCGACGGACGTATGCGAATAGGCACCGGGATTAATGACGATGCCGTCGCGCGCGCCCCGCGCCTCCTGTATCCAGTCAACCAGTTGTCCCTCGTGGTTCGACTGCCGGAACTCCAGCGTGGCAAGATCCATCGCCCGGCAGGTCGCCTCGACATCGACCAGCGTATCAGAGCCATAGAGATGCGGTTCCCGCTGTCCCAGAAGGTTCAGATTCGGTCCGTTGAGGATCAGGATATCGGCCATGGCGTGTCCCTCGCGGTCGGGCGTTTCAATCGGAGTAGCGCAGCCCGCGCGTCAATCCAACCGTCCTGCGTTCTGGCCCTATGATACGAGCAACTCATAGGTCCAGAGGGTCGCGGGGACTTGATCGACAGGTCGACCTGAACGACCGTCATGTCCGGAGGACACGGAATTGGCCCATCAAACTGCCTTGCGCCGCACAGCGACGACCCTGATCGGGGGCGATCGCACGGCCAAGTCCGTCGCGGTCACGCTGATGGATGCGATGGATGCGCCGCCAGATCTCTCCGTCCTCTATTAGCCACGGGTCCCGCACAGGACCTGTCTGCAAACGGCCCGGTCCGGGTCCGTGACACAAGGTCCGCCATGAACACCCCCGATCCTGCACTGACGTCTGCCCCCGCCACCGCCGCCAGATTGCCCGCCCGCGCCCGTGTGGTCATCATCGGCGGGGGGGCCGTCGGCGTCTCATCCCTCTATCATCTGGCCAAGCTGGGCTGGACCGATTGCATCCTGCTGGAGCGCAACGAACTGACCGCCGGGTCGACCTGGCATGCAGCCGGCAACTGCCCGAACTTTGCGGGAAGCTGGGCCGTGATGAATATCCAGCGCTATTCCATGGCGCTCTATCGTGAATTGGCCGAAGCGGTCGATTACCCGATGAATTACCACGTCACGGGTGCAATACGGCTGGCACATACCGCAGAGCGAATGCAGGAATTCGAGCATGTGCGCGCAATGGGCAGCCTTCAGGGCCTGAAACTGTCGATGATGGACCTGCCCGAGATCGGCAATCGCCATCCGATGTGTGAAACGCATGATCTGACCGGGGGGCTATGGGACCCGGAGGATGGCGACATCGACCCGGCCCAGTTGACACAGGCACTGGCCAAGGGTGCGCGCGACCTGGGTGCCAAAATTGTCCGCCACTGCCCGGCCACGGGCGTGACCCGCGACGGCGACGGCTGGATCGTGCATACGGATGCAGGTGATATTGCCTGCGACAAGGTGGTGAATGCCGCCGGATACTACGCCGCCCGCGTCGCAGAATGGTTCGAGCCGCATGGCCGCCCGCCATTGCCGATGACCGTCATGTCGCACCAGTATCTGCTGACCGAGCCGATCCCGGAGATCGTGGCATGGACCAAGCAGCATGGGCACAAGATGCCGATGATCCGCGACCCGGATGTCAGCTATTACCTGCGACAGGAAAAGACTGGCCTGAACCTTGGCCCGTATGAGCGGGCGTGCCGATCCGAATGGACCAATGGCGACATGCCCGAGGATTTCAGCTTTCAGCTTTGGCAGGACGATCTTGACCGGTTGGAGGATTATATCGCCGACGCCATGGAGCGCGTACCGCCCCTTGCAAGCGCGGGCGTCAGCAGTGTCATCAACGGCCCGATTCCCTATACCCCGGACGGGTTGCCCCTGATCGGACCAATGCCCGGTGTTAAAAACGCATTTGATGCCAATGTTTTCACCTTCGGCATCGCGCAGGCCGGGGGTGCGGGCAAGGTGCTCGCCGATTGGGTCGTCAAGGGCGCGCCCGACTGGGATTGCTTCGACGTCGACCCCCGCCGCTTCGGGGCCTATGCCTCCGATCCGACCTATTGCCGCGCCAAGGCCGAAGAGGTCTACGGCCACGAATACGCCATGCACTTTCCCCATGCCCGATGGCCCGCCGGGGCGGATCGCCTGATCTCTCCGCTTCATGAAACGCTGAAGGCTCAGGGCGCGCAGATGGCCCCCTACGGCGGATGGGAGCGGGCGACCTGGTTCGCCAGACCCGGCGACGACACCTCATGGGAAGCTGCCCAGACGTGGCGCCGCGATGGACCATGGCACGCTCGTGTGGCCGAAGAGGTCGCGGCCGTCCAAAACGGGTGTGGCGTACTGGACCTGTCCGGGTTCTCGCGCTTCGAACTGTCCGGCCCCGGTGCAGCCGATTGGCTGGCGGAACAAATCGCGGGTCGTCTGCCGAAGACGGGGCACATGACCCTGTGCTATTTCACTGGTCCCACCGGAAAATTCGCCACCGAAATGTCCGTCAGTCGCTCGGGCGACGATCAATTCACCCTGATCACGGCGGCCATTGCCCGCGACCATGACCGTGATCTGCTGACCCACGCGCTGCCCGATACACTGACCCTTATCGATCAGACCGAAGACATCGCCTGTCTTTTGGTGACGGGTCCAGCGTCACGCGACGTCCTGTCCACTGTGACCGACGCTGATCTGTCGTTGCCGTGGTTGTCGGTCCAGGATGCTACCGTTTCTGGACGACCCGCGCGCATGAACCGGGTCAGTTTCGCAGGCGAACTTGGCTGGGAAATCCATGCGTTGCAAAGCGACATCAAGGTAATACATGAAGCACTGGACGGCGTGACACCCTTCGGGATGTTCGCCCTCGACTCGATGCGCATCGAAAAAGCCTATCGTGCCTGGGGCAGCGATCTGTCGCCCGGATATACGCTGCGCGAAGTCGGTGCAGACCGATTTATGCGCAAGGAAGATCGAGGCGATGACCCCGCCCGTAAGCTGGCCGTCCTGACTTTGAATGACCACCCATATGATCCACTGCCGATGTCGCCTGTCTGGATCGGTGACAAGATCGTGGGCGAAATCACATCCGCCGCATATGGTCACCGCGTTCAGAAAGCCATTGCGCTGGCCATGTTGAATTGCACCGATGCGCCGCCGGACACACAGGTAGAGGTTGAAATTTTCGGTCGTCGCGTCTTGGCAGCCGTTCATGCAGACGCCCCTCTGTGGGACCCAGAAAACGAGCGTATCCGCGCATGACAGATCCAGTTCCTTCACACGCCCGCGTCGTCATCATCGGCGGCGGGGTCATTGGCTGTTCCGTGGCCTATCACCTGACCAAACTCGGCTGGACCGACGTCGTTCTGTTGGAGCGCAAACGCCTGACCTCCGGCACGACATGGCACGCGGCGGGTCTGATTGCGCAGCTACGGGCGTCAAATCCGGCGACGCGATTGGCGAAATACTCCACCGACCTCTATGCAAAACTCGAGGAGGAGACTGGCATCGCCACCGGCGTCCGCCAGAACGGCTCGGTCTCCGTCGCGCTGACTGAAGCGCGGCGCGAGGAACTCCTTCGCACCGCCTCCATGGCCCGCGCCTTCGGGGTCGAGGTGTCGGAACTGACGCCGGATCAGGTCGGCGAAAAATATCCGCACATCAACCTGAATGGTGTCACGGGCGGTGTCTGGCTGCCTGGTGACGGACAGGGCGACCCGGCCAACATCGCGCTGGCACTGGCCAAGGGCGCGCGGCAAAACGGCGCGAAAATCCTGGAAAATACACGCGTCATCGGTATCGGCACCGACCATCGCACCGCTGGCGCGGTTCACTGGAGCGGCAGCGACGGCCAAGGCAAGATTACCTGCGATCACGTCGTCAACTGCGGTGGCATGTGGGCGCACGAGGTCGGGCAGATGGCAGGCGTCAACGTCCCGCTGCACGCCTGCGAGCACTTCTACATCGTGACCGAAGCCATTCCCGATTTGACCCGCCTGCCGGTACTGCGCGTGCCTGATGAATGTGCCTACTACAAGGAAGATGCGGGTAAGATCCTGCTGGGTGCGTTCGAGCCGGTGTCCAAGCCCTGGGGCATGAACGGCATTCCCGAAAGCTTCGAGTTCGACCAGCTGCCCGAAGATTTCGATCATTTTGAACCGATTCTGGAGAAAGCGATCGAACGGCTGCCGATGCTGGCCAACGCGGGTATCCATACGTTCTTCAATGGTCCGGAATCCTTCACCCCTGACGATGCCTATCACCTTGGGCCATCGCCCGAAGTGCCGAACCTCTGGGTTGCGGCGGGATTCAATTCAATTGGCATCCAGTCGGCGGGGGGCGCAGGCATGGCGCTGGCACAATGGATGCAGGATGGTGAAATGCCCTTCGATCTGGTCGATGTGGACGTCGCCCGCAACCAGACGTTCCAGCGCAACCGTCGATATCTGAAAGAACGCGCGTCCGAAACGCTGGGGCTGCTTTATGCCGACCATTGGCCATATCGACAGAAGGCAACGGCACGCGGCATTCGACGCTCTCCGTTCCACGCGCAACTTGCGGATCTGGGCGCGGTTTTCGGCGAGTTTGCAGGCTGGGAACGCGCCAACTGGTTCGCCTTTCCGGGCGAGCCGCGGCAATATGAATACAGTTGGGGCAAACAGAACTGGTTCGGCAACGCCGCGCATGAACATGGGTTGATCCGCAATGGTTGCGGCTTCTACGACATGTCATCCTTCGGCAAGATCAAGATCGACGGCCTGCACGCCGAAGCCTTCCTGAACCGGGTCTGCGGCGGCGATATGTCTGTCCCGAACGGCAAGATCGTCTATACTCAGATGCTCAATTCCCGCGCCGGGATCGAAGCGGACGTCACCGTCACCCGCCTGTCGGAGTTCAGCTATCTGATGATCACGCCGGCCGCGACGCTGGTCAAGGACATCGCGTGGCTGCGCCGTTTCGAAGACCCTGACGATGCTGTATTCATCACCGATATCACTGCGGGCGAAGCGGTGCTGGCCGTCATGGGGCCGAAATCGCGCGAGGTATTGCAGTCGATCAGCCCCGCCGATTTATCGAATGAGGCATTTCCCTTCGGCACCGCCCGCGATATCGACATCGGGCTCGGCCTCGCCCGCGCGCACCGGGTGTCCTACGTCGGTGAATTGGGTTGGGAGATCTATATCCCGTCCGATATGGCGGCGCATGTCATGGAGACATTGATCGAGGCGGAAACCGGCGCGCGTCCCGTCGGTCTACACACGATGGATAACTGCCGCATCGAACGCGCCTTCCGACACATGGGGCACGATATCACCCCCGAGGATCACGTGGTCGAAGCGGGCCTGGGGTTTGCGGTCAAGGTAAACAAGAAAGCCGACTTCAATGGACGCAATGCGGTATTGCGAAAACGGGAGGAGGGGCTGAAGCGTCGGATGTTACAGTTCCGGATGAATGACCCGGACGTGATGCTCTATCACAACGAGCCGATTGTACGGGATGGCAGGATCGTGGGCCACATTGCATCCGGGGCTTATGGGCACACCTTGGGCGGCGCCATCGGACTTGGATATGTGCCCTGCGAAGGCCAGTCGGTCGAGGATTGCCTGTCGTCGCCCTATGAAATCGAAGTGGCGGGCCGTCGGCACTCGGCGGACGTGTCGTTCAGACCAATGTATGACCCGACCGGCGAACGTCTGAAGATGTGATGCGAAAGCCGGGGGGCAGCCCTGCACCCCCGGAATATTTCAGCAGCAAAGAGGGGCGGCACAGTCGACGCAAGCCATGAGGCGGGACCGTTGACATGCCGTGTTTCGTGAACTCTCACATCTGGCCGTATTTTTTCAGGCGCACATCTGCGGCACGGGCATGTCCCTCCATTCCTTCGACCCGGCTGATCCGGGCGCTGGCTTCGGCGACGGGACGCGCGCCATCGCGGGTTGCGCGCTGCCAGGTCACGATTTTCAGAAACTTGTGAACCGATAGCCCGCCGGTATAGCGCGCCGCGCCGCTGGTCGGCAGGACGTGGTTCGTGCCCGATGCTTTGTCGCCATAGGTCACGGTCACTTCCTCGCCCAGGAACAGCGAGCCGTAGCAGGTCAGCCGATCCATCCACCACTCCGGGTCGGCGGCCTGAACCGACAGGTGTTCGGGCGCGTAGTCGTCGGAAACCTTCGCCATTTCCTCGCGGTCGGCGCAGAGAATCACTTCGCCGAAATCGCGCCATGCGGCCTCCGCACTTTCACGGTTGGGTGACGGCAGGTCCGCAATCAGCGCGCCCATCCGGTTCATAACGTCATGCGCCAGAGTTTCGGAATCGGTGATCAGCCAGACCGGAGAGTTCCAACCGTGCTCGGCCTGACTGACCAGATCGACGGCCACGATATCAGGATCGGCTGTCGCATCCGCAATAATCAGGCTGTCGGTCGGTCCGGCAACCATATCGATACCGACGCGCCCGAACAAAAGCCGCTTGGCTTCGGCCACGAACTGATTGCCCGGCCCCACCAATATGGATGCTTTGGGCGCGCCGAACAGGCCAAACGCCAGCGCCGCGATACCCTGCACGCCGCCCATGGCAAGGATCGTGTCCGCGCCGCACAGGTCGGCCGCATAGGCGATCGCGGGGTCGATACCACCACCCTTGCGCGGTGGCGATGCGACGGTGACATGACTGACGCCCGCGACCTTGGCGGTGGTCACCGTCATGATCGCACTGGCGACATGGGCATATCGCCCGCCTGGAACATAGGCTCCTGCTGCCGTGACAGGGATGACCTTCTGGCCTGTGCTCAGGCCGGGCAAAAGTTCGATCTGCGTCTCGGTCAGGGTTTTGCGCTGCGCCTTGGCGAAGCGGCGGACGTTGTCATGGGCAAAGGCGATATCCTGCCGCACCTGGTCGGACAATTGGGCCGTCGCAGCGTCGATATCTGCGCGGCTCAGCACGGGGTTGCCCGGCGCATCGTCCAACTTGCCGGCCCATTCCATCGCCGTCGCGTCGCCCCCAGCTTCGATTTGCGCCAGCATATCTGCAACCGTGCGGGTGACATCCGCCGCGCCGGTTTCGGCAGTGCGGGTTGCTTTCTTCAGGAATGCGGGCATTGGGTCCTCCGGCGCGAAAGTAGAAATATATATCCGGATCAAAGAGCTGCGATCCGACATTGATGTCGACTGGGCATGGGGCCGATCCGTCTCGACGGGGCATACAGACCGCCGGGCCGATCGCTCGTCGTCGCGGATGAGTGTGCGCCATGCACCCGATACAGGTAAAGCGAAACAGCCGGATGCAGGCTGTGGACCTATCGCATGGTCGCGGTTGGCCTTATCAAGCCAGACAAAAAAGGACGACCCGAAGGCCGCCCCGTTGTTGTTGAAACCGGCAGGCACGCAGCCTGCCAAGTTGTCAGCAGGAGTAGTACATCTGGTATTCGATCGGATGGGGCGTGTGCTCGTAGGCGTGAACCTCGTCCCACTTGAGCGCCATGTAGCCCTCGATCTGGTCACGGGTGAACACATCGCCGGCGATCAGGAAGTCGTGGTCCTTCTCCAGTTCGTCCAGCGCCTCGCGCAAGCTGCCGCAGACGGTCGGGATGGTGGCCAATTCTTCCGGAGGCAGGTCGTAGAGATCCTTGTCCGACGGCTCGCCGGGGTGGATTTTGTTCTTGATGCCATCCAGACCGGCCATCAGCAGGGCAGAGAAACACAGGTAGGGGTTCGCCGCCGGGTCAGGGAAGCGGGCCTCGACGCGTTTGGCCTTGGGCGACTCGGTCCACGGGATGCGGACGCAACCGGACCGGTTGCGCGCGGAATAGGCGCGCAGGACCGGCGCCTCAAAGTTAGGGATCAGGCGCTTGTAGCTGTTGGTAGCCGGGTTGGTGAAGGCGTTCAGAGCCTTGGCATGCTTCAGGATGCCACCGATGAAATACAGGGCTTCCATCGAAAGATCGGCATATTGGTCGCCCGCAAACAACGGCTTGCCGTCTTTCCAGATCGACATGTTCACGTGCATGCCGGTGCCGTTGTCGCCCGCGATTGGCTTGGGCATGAACGTGGCGGTCTTGCCATAGGCGTGGGCGACGTTGTGGATCACGTACTTGTACTTCTGGATCTCGTCGGCCTGCTTGGTCAGCGAGCCGAAAATCAGGCCCAACTCGTGCTGGCAGGAGGCGACCTCATGATGGTGCTTGTCGACCTTCATGCCGATGCGCTTCATCGTCGAGAGCATCTCGGAGCGCAGGTCCTGAGCCGAGTCGGTCGGGTTGACCGGGAAGTAGCCACCCTTGACGCCCGGACGATGGCCCATGTTGCCCATTTCGTACTCGGTGTTCGTGTTCCACGAGGCGTCGGCGGCATCGACCTCGAACCCGACGGAATTCATCGAGTTGGAATACCGCACGTCGTCGAACAGGAAGAATTCGGCTTCGGGGCCCATATAGGCAACGTCGCCGATACCCGACGAAATCAGATAGGCTTCGGCCTTCTCGGCGGTGCCGCGCGGATCACGGTCATAGGCCTCGCCGGTGTCCGGCTCCACCACGGAGCAGTGAACGCAGATCGTCTTCTCCGCGTAGAACGGATCGACATAAGCGCTCTCGACGTCCAGCATCAGCTTCATGTCGGAAGCTTCGATCGACTTCCAGCCCGCAATCGAGGAGCCGTCGAACATGAAGCCTTCCTCGATGAAGTCCTCGTCCACCAGGTCGGAGACGACGGTGACGTGCTGCAACTTGCCGCGCGGGTCAGTAAAACGGACGTCGACGTATTCCGCTTCCTCGTCTTTGATCATCTTCAGCAGGGCATTGGACATGTGGCGTCCCTTTCCGTGTAGTATCAGTTGTTAGTGGAATTCAGATCGCGTCTTCGCCGGTCTCTCCGGTGCGGATGCGAATGGCCTGTTCGACGGACGATACAAAGATCTTGCCATCCCCGATCTTGTCGGTGCGCGCGGCGGCGATGATCGCGGAGACCGCAGGGTCGACCAGATCGTCTGCGAGCACGACTTCGATTTTCACCTTCGGCAGAAAGTCGACGACATATTCGGCACCACGGTATAATTCGGTGTGACCCTTCTGGCGCCCGAACCCTTTGACCTCGGTAACGGAGAGACCCTGAATACCGATGTCCTGAAGGGCTTCCTTCACCTCGTCCAGCTTGAACGGTTTGATGATGGCTTCGATCTTCTTCATTCAGTCCTCCCGGAGTCGGGCTTGGCTTCGCAGTCTGGACCGGGCCGGACAATCGCATAGGCTGCGAGACGGGTCCCGGTCGCATGTGAATCGTCCCGACGTGATTAAAAATTAAACGCCACGCCTAATTTATAGACGATTGGAAAACATATGTCCGAACTCCTGCTGACGGCTGCGCAGATGCGCGCGGTCGAACAGGCCGCCATCGATGCGGGCGAGATCACCGGGCTGCAATTGATGGAGCGGGCGGGCCAGGGTGCGGTCGCCGCGATTGAGGCCAGGTGGCCCGAACTGGCGCGGGCACCCGGTCGTGCCGTGGTTCTGTGCGGGCCGGGCAACAACGGCGGCGACGGGTTCGTGGTGGCACGGGTGCTGGCCGGAAAGGGGTGGGATGTAGATGCGTTCCTCTATGGGGATGCCGGGAAATTGCCACCGGACGCACGGACGAATTATGAACGGTGGTGCAAGATAGGGCAGGTGCGGACACTTCCGACCGATGGCCTGCCGTTCAAAGATGGGACATCGCTGATCATCGATGCCCTTTTCGGAACGGGCCTGACGCGGCCACTGGATGCCTTGGGCAAGACACTGCGCGATGTCTGCGATGCGGCGGATGGTGGACGTGGGCTACCACGCGAGGATCGCACGCCCTTCTTTCCTTACGTCGTAGCGCTGGATGTCCCGTCAGGCATTTGCGCCGACAGCGGGAAGATCCTTCGTGCCGCCGGTGCCGATGCCACCAAAGGATCGCGCGCATCCTGCGTCGCCGCCGATCTTGTGACCACCTTCCACCGACCGAAGGCTGGACATTATTTGGCTGACGGCCCACGACACTGTGGAACCCTTTGCATCATCGACATTGGTCTGACGCAAACGGGGGCGTGGCGCGATCATATCCGGCTGATCGATTTGCCAGTCGGTCTATCCAAGCGAAGCAAAGGGCACAAATATGATCACGGCCACGCCCTGATCCTGACCGGCGGAATGGGCCGGACCGGGGCCGCACGTCTGTCGGCCCGTGCGGCGTTGCGTGTCGGGGCAGGACTGGTGACCTGTGCGGCCCCTGGCTCTGCGATGATGGAATGCGCGACGCAGCTGACCTCGATCATGTTGCGCCGCTGCGATGACGGAGAGGCGCTTGCCGGGTTGCTGGAGGACGAGCGTATAAATGCGCTCTGTCTCGGGCCGGGGATGGGGGTGTCGGATCGGACGTCGGACCTGATGGATGTGGCGCTGGCGTCCAAGCGCAGGGTGGTGCTGGATGCGGATGCGCTGACCGTGCTGGCCGGGCGCGGCGACCCCTTTGCCGGATTGCACGACGGCTGCGTACTAACCCCCCATGGCGGCGAATTCGCGCGGCTGTTTCCCGACATTTCCGACCGGCTGAACGCGCCCGCAACCAAGGGGCCCGCCTATTCCAAGGTCGACGCGACCCGCGATGCGGCGGCGCGCGCTGGTTGCACGGTGCTGTTCAAGGGGCCCGATACGGTGATCGCGGATGCGTCGGGCGGGGCCTGCATCAATACCGCAGTTTATGACAGGGCCGTGCCGTGGCTGGCGACGGCGGGGTCAGGCGATGTATTGGCCGGGATGATCACCGGAATGTTGGCGCGCGGAAGTTGCCCGATATATGCCACCTCCTCCGCTGCATGGCTGCATGTCGAGGCGGCGCGGACGTTCGGCCCCGGTCTGATTGCCGAAGATTTGCCCGAGATGTTACCGCAGGTTCTGCAAGCACTGTTGCAGAACGACTGACGTCAGGGGGTCATCGCATCCAGCGCGCCGGACACCAGTTCCAGTCCATCGACATAGACAGCCGAAGGACGGTCGAGGAGGATGCACCAGACCGTGCCGCCGCTCGATGTCACCGAGCGGATGACCGAACCGTCGGTCAGGCGGGCGGCGGCAACCCTTGCCTCGCGCGCGTTGAAAATCGTGCGGGCGCGCCAGTCACGAAGCACGACAGGTTGGTCCGGGGGCAGGGTCACATCGCGTTCCGGACGTCCCCGTCCCATCGCGCCAGCAGGGATAAGCACCATCGGCGCGCCGCGCGGCATCGTCAGTCGCAGAACGTCGCGCACCGGCATCATGCCGCGGTCGCGGGTGATGACGCGGTCATCGGGGGTCAGCGTTTCGATCAGAACTTCGCCTCGTGCGCTCAGCACCCTACTGCCGGAAGGAAGCGCATGGCGAAGGCTGAGCTTGCCCATCACCGGAATGCCAACCGAAGATGGTCCTGGACTCATCACTGTCATTTTACTGCTCGCGCGATTGTTCGCTTGTCTTGGACATGACCCTAGGCCTCGCCAATCCATCACGCATCACATTTATGCGCCACATCCCGAGCCTTCGGCAAAAGTGTTACAAAATAGTTAACAGCAATAAAAAGGCCCGGACGCAGTGCGCCGGGCCAATGATCGGAAGGCCTGCCAGCCCTGGATGCGGTCGGTCGGTCAGTCGGCCGGATCGATCTCGATAACACCCGTTTCAGTGCGACCGACAGGGGTTTCCAGTCCATTGGCATAGATCGTCAGGGCTGTGCCGAAATCGAGACGAAAGAATTCGGCTTCTCCGAATGCGGCGATATGCTTGCCGTCGGCCAGACGACGGGCGGGCACCAATGCGGCATCGGCACCGAACAGGGCTTCGGCGCGCCAGTCGCGGACGGCGACATGCTGATCGGACGCAACGGTCGTATCCCGCTCGGGGCGACCGAGGCCCAGGCTGTCGGTGCGTATCGTGCAGGCCGGGGCAGTATGCGTCATGACCGAGGTCAGGACGGCCATGCCGCGTTCACGGGTGATGATGCGATCGCCGGTCTTCAACGTTTCGACGGCAACTTCGCCGCTGGCGGTCAGAATGATCGTTCCGCGGGCAATGCCACCCCTGGCGATGACATCTGGTGCGGCCACGGCAGCGGCGTGAAACGCGAGTTTTTCGGCATTCTGACGAAGTTGGACGGTCATGGCAGTGATCCAGTCTGTAGATGGCGTGGCGGTTCAGCGTCTTTGAAAGAGAATTTGTGGCAGGGCTATTATGGCAATGGAAACTTGATGCTCCCGAATTGAGGCAGGATCTGGGCAGAAAGCGGGACTCTTCGCGGCCCTTTCGGGTTCTGTTCCGGGATGCTATGGCGTCCCCAGGCGGGTGTGGCGGAACTGGTAGACGCACCAGATTTAGGTTCTGGCGCCGCAAGGCGTGGGGGTTCGAGTCCCTTCACCCGCACCATACCTGGCCTTGTTCACGTGGATTTTCTGCTCACACTACGGGCCTCCATTTCCCGGCCCATCTCGCGTGTTTTCGATAAATTCCATGACCTGGTTGGTAGTTACGAATGATACGCCGCCGCACGTGATGGCCCGTAGCTATCCAGCAGAGCCTGATCGCGCCGAAAATGTCTTTGCGAAGGCTACTTCGGCACTTCGGACTCAAGGTTGTGCCATCATCTGTGCGCCGCGATTGTTGCTGCCCCGCAGCCCGAGCCGATTGACCCGGTGTCGAAATGCGGAGCAGCTACGTCGCATTGGCTACCGTGCGTCAGAACGGATTCTGCTGTGCGCGGAATTCCCAAACGGTGACGTTGCCATCGCCGTTTGCATCAGCGGCTTCATAGTTCGCCTGAACGTTCGCCATGAACTCGGACAATGTGACGTTCGTGTCGGTGTCGGTGTCCATGGACTTGAAACGCGCAATCCGATTTTCGAAACGCCGTTCCACGTTGCGCCGCCCCATCGGCATGGCGGACGACGCGCCGTCCAGGTATTCGTCTTCAGAAATCTGGCCATCATCGTCCCTATCGAACAGGGCAAACCCAATGCTAGCATGCTGGGACGCTTCGGCGGCACTGACGATCCCGTCCGAATTGCTATCGATAGGCCGAGCCATCATGTTCATGCCGCCATAGGTCCCAATACCAAACGGCATGACCTGAACCCTGTCGTCGTCGCGACTATCGTCATCAGGGTCGGCCAGAACTGCCGTCCCGGCAATCAAGGCGGTCATTACTGCAGATGCAGCGACCAGGCCGCGCATTGTAATGTTGTAAGAAATCTCTGTGTTCTCCATTTTGCGTCCATACGCACGATATTGAATGCACGACGGACTTCCGTTGGAGTTGATACCGATCAAAACAGCGAAGCCTGATTTGGGAAGATTTCGCATATCGCGCGAATGATCACGGTCGCACAGCTAGCATTGGTTGTTTCTAAAAGGTCCGCCCAGCCCCATACTGGCGACCTTCAGTCTTGTTTGGCGTAATTCTACCAGCGTTAAGTGGCGCATCTGACGTGTGAGGTCAGGCCAAGAAAGGAAGAGCAGATTTCGGTGCGCGATGTGGCGAACTGCAGGTCTGGGCTTTCCATATTGGGCGCTGCTGAACCGGTTTAGTCACAGCCCATAGGAAGGGTTAAGCGCGATGAGGCGGGCTATACCGCAACCTGCTTAAAATATGCGCGAGACTGGACAGCATCAGCGCAGTGAGGCGGGGTGAAACCACCCTTGACGACGAAAATTCACTATTTACACCAAAGGTTTCCGCACTGATTGGCTGTAGTGCTGTGCTCGAGCAGGAACTCTCTCTTGACGGCCCGTCGTGCGGCATGGCCCATGGGTGACAAATACGGCAGGGGGGCCGCATGCGCGACGGACTGATCGATATATTCATGGCAGGCGTGACGCGCGCCGACCCCGACAGGGCCGTGCGCACGGCATTGCGGGATGCGCCGACCCCGGACCTGATCCTGTCGCTGGGCAAGGCCGGGGTTGCGATGGCGCGCGCGGCGCTTGACCGCTTTCCCGGCGTCACCTGTCTTGTCGTGACCAACCCCGAAAACGCCGCCGACCTGTCCGGCGCGACGGTCATGGTCGGCGGGCATCCGGTGCCGGACGAAGGCTCCCTTGCGGCAGGCGAGGCGATACTGAATGCCGTTGACAGGTTGGGGGCAGGGCAACAGTGCCTTGCGCTGATTTCTGGCGGCGGATCGGCGCTGGCCGTGGCTCCGGTGAAAGGCGTAAGTCTGGCCGACAAGGCCGAAGTGTCGCGCCTGTTGCTGGGCGCTGGGCTGGACATCAAGGCGATGAACCTGATCCGGCAGAACCTGAGCCGCCTCAAGGGGGGCGGGTTGGCCCGTGCCGCAGCCCCGGCAACGATCGACGCGCTGATCCTGTCGGATGTGGTGGGCGACGATCTGGCGGCCATCGCCTCTGGCCCCACCGTCCCGCCGCTTGGCAACCCCACGGCGGCACGCGATCTGTTGCGGCGCCACGATCTGTGGGACCGGATGCCGGAAACTTGTCGCACGGCCCTGTCGCGCCCCGCTGCCACCGCTGTTCCCGGCGGAACCACGCGCCTGATCGGATCGAACCGGCTGTCGGCAGAAGCCATGCTGGCTGCCGCCCCGGATGCGACACTGATCGAAACCCCTCTGGAGGGAGATGTGTCCGATGCTGCCGCCGTCGTCGCCGCACGCGTCGCGGCAGGCCCCGGCATGACCTTATGGGGCGGGGAAACCACCGTGGTCCTGCGTGGCGACGGACGCGGCGG
>Ga0209634_1000862_pt1 | contig 22956 bp, 33 predicted proteins | sample LinPmetageLP40_FD_184043 | JGI IMG/M metagenome (GOLD analysis project Ga0209634, IMG submission 184043) | Marine viral communities from the Pacific Ocean - LP-40 (SPAdes) (version 2) | ecosystem: Environmental > Aquatic > Marine > Oceanic | place: Pacific Ocean | collected 2010-08-26 | reverse complement strand
GATGAACACTGAAGAAATGATGAAGATGTGTCGTTCACTTGCGTACAAGTATAATTCACCCAATCAATTTGATGATCTGGTGTCCGAGGGAATGTTGGAGTGCTTAGAACAAGTGGATAAGGGGAACACGCATGGGGCTAATCTAAGGCGTATGGCTAACAGGGCTATGCACGACTACATAAACATTAAGACACTAGCTGTGAGTGTACCTCTAAGTGAGCCAGCTAGGTCTTTGGCTAGGGGTACAGACTACAAGTCAACCATGAGCAAGGGGGGTGTGACAAAATTGCAACAGGCTATCAATTCAACCAGTACCCCACTAGAAAGTGTTGAGGTAGCTGATGAGGAATCTGATCCTGCTGTTGTGTATGAGAAAAAGCAGATTGTACTTGACATAGTAAGGTTATCTAGGGAGACGCTTAACGACAGTGATTGGGATTTGTTCTCTAGGCACTACTTAGAAATGGAGACAACAGATGATATAGCTATATCTGAGCGTGTAACACGACAAGCAATAGAGAAGAAGTTGAAGAGGTGTGTTAATAAAGTCACAGAAGCTATGAACATTTAGGGGCTTTGGTTGCGTAAAGTCAAAAAATGTTGCTATAGGTAAGTACAGAGGTCTTACTTAGGAAAAGGAAATAATAATATGAATAAAGAAAGAGTACATCAACCATGTCCATATATTGATTGTGGATCGTCTGATGCTTTCAGTTATAACACAGATGGGTTTGGTCGTTGTCACTCTTGTCTTAAGTCGTATCCAAGTAAAACTGGTGATACCTTTGAGTGGGCCAGAGACAAGTACCCACTAGCAGAAAAGGAAAATATTATGTCGTTTACACCTAAGAGGATAGAGACCGCTGGTGATGGTCGTTATACACCCCTCCGAGGGATTAATGCCCGTACTATGGAGGACTTCAATGTTAAGACATATGATGGTCGCCAAGAGTACATATACCCCAGCGGTGGAATTAAAGTCCGTACCCTGCATGAGAAAGGTTTCTATACTAAGGACGGGTTCAAGGGGGATGAACTGTTTGGTATGAATATGTTTACCGCTGGTTGTTCTAAGACTGTAACCATTACTGAGGGGGAACTAGACGCCTTATCAGTAGCACAGATGATGAAGAGTCAGTACATTAATCCTGTTGTATCATTACCCTCTGGTGCGCCATCTAAGAAGCTGTGGGAGAATTGTAAGGAGTGGCTAGATAGTTTCCAGAAGATTGTGTTGTCAGTAGATAATGATGATACTGGTAATGCCTTAGCTGATCGGGTGGCTAAGTTGTTTCCTAACAAGGTGTACCGAGTACCACATGACAAGTATAAGGATGCTAATGAGTTCCTACAGGATAATGCACATGCGGAGTTCAAAAGTGCATGGTGGAACGCTGCTAAGTATACGCCAGAAAACATTCTAAACACTGCTGACCAGTTCTTGTCGTTATATCGGGATACACCAGACCATGTATATGTTCCTACAGGTATCACTGACTTAGATGATAAGATTATGGGGCTTATGCAGGGTCACTTCACAGTGATTAAGGCACCTACTGGCATAGGCAAGACTGAGGTTATGCGATACTTGGAATACAACATGCTACAGCGTAAGGTTCCTATTGCTGCATGGCACCTAGAAGAGACTAAACTAAGGTCACTACTTGGGCTTGTGTCGTATGAGTTACAAGATAACCTAACTAGACGCGACTTGATTGATGAGAAGGGAAGGAATGAGGATGTCATAGAAGCAATTAAGAGTGTCACTAGGGACGAGAACTTCTATCAGTTCTACTTAGGTGATGGTCAAGGTACTGATGAACTGTGTGATCAGATACGTTTCTTCAGTCAGGCATGTGGATGTAAGTATGTGTTCTTTGAGCCTATCCAAGACGTTGTGTCTGGACGATCAGAGGCGTCTAAGGAGGAGTTACTGGCTGACCTGTCCGTAAGGCTGTCTAAGCTATCAGCGGAACTAAATGTGGGCATTGTTACTATCGCGCACACTAATGAAGACGGAGACCCTAAGTATTGTAAGATGATAGGACAACGTGCCAGTGTTATCATTGATCTGTCTAGGGATAAAGAAGCGGAAGACCTTGATGAGAGAAACACAACATACATCACGGTACAAAAAAACCGCCCTTGCAGTGAAGAAGGACGGGCTGGCAGAATGAAGTTTAACAGTGATACGTTCACACTAAAGCAGGAGTACTAATAATGCCAAAGGCAAGAGAGTGGTCAGAAGAAGAGAAGCAGTGGTTTAAAGATAATCTTCGTTATGATAGTGAGACGGGAAATCTTTTATGGACTACCCCTAGTTTACGTGGACGTAGAACGAGGAATTTGGTGGGAAGTGATAAAGGGCGTGGGTATATGGGTTTTTCTTGTTATATAGACAGGAAAAAATTTTCCTATCTTAATCACAGAGTTGTTTGGTTCCTTAACTATGGTAGTGTTCCTAAAATGCTAGATCATATAGATGGGGACAAACTTAACAACAGGGTAGAAAACTTAAGACCTGCAATAAACGGCCTTAACTCAAGAAACAGATTAGGTTACGGTAGTTGTAAGTTTAAAGGTGTGACTATAGAACAGGGTAGGTATCGTTGCAGAGCAAATAAAGGCGGTAAACAACAATATGTGGGTTTTTTTAAAACTCCAGAAGAGGCTGCAAGAGCATATGATAAGTTTGTTAAAGAAGAGTTATCACCGCTAGAACGACAATTCACAAAGACAAACGAAGAAGTGGGGCTATATGATGATGACACCTGATGCAGAGACAGTATTCGACATAGAGACAGATGGACTGTTAGATAAGCTGACTAAGATACATGTGTTGTCGTATCAAACAGCAGCTATGGATGAGCCAAGGTCTATCTTTGACTACGATGGAATGAGGGACTTTTTCTTGGAGTACAGTATGGATCCTACGTTAGCCTTAGCTGGGCATAACATTGTACGCTTTGATATACCCGCAGTGGAAAAGGTGTTAGGTATAAAGGTCAATGCCAAGCTATTAGATACACTTGGGTTAAGCTGGTACTTGCATCACAATAGGACAAAGCATGGGCTGGCAGTGTACGGAGAAGAGTATGGTGTACCTAAGCCCAAGGTAGATGATTGGGAGGGGTTATCTAAAGAAGAGTATGCCCATCGTTGTGAAGAGGATGTAAAGATCAATGTGCGCCTTTGGCGAGACCTAAAGAGGAAATTGGAGAAACTATATGAACAGTGAAGCGTGGAGACTTATCGACTACATCACATTCAAGTTAGACTGCGCTAGGGAACAGGAGGCCCTACGGTGGAAATTAGATGTAGCTAAAGCCAGTATGCACCTTGCTGAATGGCAGGGTATGAAAGAGGATAAGGTAGAACAACTAGCTAATGCTATGCCCCGTCATGTACTTACTAAGGTGCAGAACAGGCCCAAGGTGATGTATCGTAAGGATGGTAGCCTAAGCAGTCACGGGGAGAACTTCGAGGCTCTTAGAAAGCAGTACAAGCAGCCTGAGACGGTACAGGGTTTTGTTGTACAGACAGGTGTAGAACGAGGTAATCCTAACTCGGTGTCCCAGATCAAGGATTGGTTGTTCAGTATAGGATGGCAACCTAGAACATTTAAGTTTGTAAGAGAGAGCAATGGTGATGAACGACAGATCGAACAAGTCAGGAAAGATGGGGAACTATGCCCGTCAGTTAAGAAGTTGGCTAGTGTGGATGCTGCTGTTTCTATTCTGGATGGTCTTTCTGTTCTTACTCACAGAATCGGGATACTCAAGGCGTTCCTAGAGTGTGAGGTAGATGGATACCTACAAGCTGGGGTAGCTGGTATGACTAACACTATGAGGTTCAAACATGCTAAACCTTTAGTTAACCTCCCCTCAGTGGAAAAACCCTATGGTGCTGAGATACGAGGATGCCTGATTGCCCCAGAAGGTTACGTGTTATGTGGTGCAGATATGACTAGCCTAGAGGATACAACTAAGCGTCACTACATGCAGCCGCTTGATCCGGGTTATGTTGCAGAAATGTCACAGCCCGGATTTGACCCACACCTTGATCTAGCTAAACATGCTGGTGTCATCAGCCAAGAGGACATAGACAAACACAACACAGGAGAACGCAGTTTAAAGTCATTGCGTAAGAACTACAAGGTGGTCAACTACAGTGCCACGTATGGTGTCAAAGAGGCTACGTTGTCTCGTACTACAGGCATGAAGAAGTCAGAGGCTAAAAAACTACTTGCTGCCTTCTGGGATCGTAACTGGTCCGTAGAGGCCGTGGCAAGGGGTGTACGTGTACGAGAGCCACAGGGGCTAGGGGGTATGTGGCTAAAGAACCCTGTCAGTGGTTTCTGGTACAGCCTACGAAGTGAGAAGGACCGATTCAGTACACTTAATCAAGGCACAGGTGTCTACTGCTTTGATACTTGGGTCAAGCATTGTCGTAAAGATGGTGTGTTAACGATAGGACAGTTTCACGATGAAATTATCAGTATGGTAAAAGAGGGAGAGGAGACACAAGAGAAGATAAGTATGGACGATAGCATTGAACGACTAAATGATGAGTTGCAACTAAATGTACCTTTAGGCATTGATGCTCAGTTCGGAAAGAGTTATGCTGACATACACTAATTTATTTTTGGTGTGTGGTTGCGTAAGTACAAAAAATGTTGCTATATATAAGTACCCGCATAAGGAAAGGAACCCGACATGGGAAAGAAAGTTTACGTTGAGTGTCCAGTTAATTGGGCTAAGTTGCGTGAAGAAGACCGAGACATGGGTAAAAACATGCAGGAAGGTTCTGATGCACGAAACAAGATTGATGAGGTACAGGGACGCTACACTGTGCAGCTAATGCTTGATAAGGATACTAAGAAAAAGATGGTATCTGATGGTGTACCTAACAAGGGTATGCAAGCGCAGTTGTTCAAGGAGGATCAGGAAGGTACGGAATACTTCTCAGCAAGACGAGGACACTTTAACCCTAAGTTCAAGGATCAGAACACAGGGGAATATGGTGTAGTAATGGGACCACCCCGTGTCCTTAAAGAAGATGCTGACGGTGTTCTAGTTGATTGGGACTTTGAGGCTGACGGTCTTATTGGTAACGGTAGTAAGGTTGTAGCAAAGCTAGATGTATGGGACGGTAAGTTGACTACCTTAGAAGCAGTTAAGGTTGTTGAACACGTACCATACGAAGCGTCAGACGGGAGTGCTTTCTAATGACTAAAGCCACCATCATCTTTGAAACCTCGGAAGAGGTAGATGGGTACGAAAGTAAGACTACTATTGAGCGTCACAATGTAGACACTCTTGAGAATCTTGCATACTTATACAGCGAGGCTACAGTGGCAGGGGGCTGGACTTACATTAAGGCAGTGGCCCTAGAAAAAGAGGATGAGACTATTGTCTGGTCCGACATTTGAGCCAAAGCATGTCTTAGTTGATGGTGACATTGTTGCGTACAGGGCTGGATTTGCCTCAGAGGGTAAGACCAGTGCAGATGCAGAGGACAAAGTAGACGAGGTTATGAACTTTATAGCTTCCAACACTATGTCTTTCCCTGTGCCTGACAGGTTCCATACGTTCTTAACTGGGGCTGATAACTTTAGGTTCGCCATAGCTAAGTCGTACCCCTACAAGGGGAATAGGAGTAAGTCAGAGAAGCCTGAGTATCTGCAACATTCAAGGGATTATCTAGTGTCTAAGTATAACGCAGTGGTAAGTTACGGGGAAGAAGCTGATGATCTTATAGCCATAGCTGCCACTAAGTTTGGTCCTAATACTGTTGTGGCCTCTATAGATAAGGATATGTTACAGATACCTTGTTACCACTATAACTTTGGCAGGGATGAATGGTCACAAGTAGATGAGTGGGGAGGCTCTAAGTTCTTCTATACTCAGATACTAACTGGTGATGCAGCCGACAACATTAAAGGTATCAAAGGCGTTGGACCTGTTAAAGCTGGTAAGTTGCTTAAGGATTGTACGACAGAAGAAGAACTGTGGTACGCTTGTTTAGAGGCTTATGATGGTGATTATGACCGTGTAGTGGAAAATGCCCAACTACTGTGGCTAAGGAGAAGAGAGGAAGAGTTATGGGAGCCTCCAACAGTGAGAGACGGAGACACGCAATAAAGAATGGATACCGCTCTGGCTTGGAGGAAGATATCTCTAAGGACTTGATTGGACGGGGTGTAGACTTTGAGTATGAGAAGCTAAAGATACAGTGGCAACTTATAGAGCAGAAGACCTACACCCCAGACTTCAAGTTACCTAATGGTATCATCATTGAGTCAAAAGGTAGGTTTGTTGCAGCGGATCGCAAGAAACACCTTAAGGTTAAAAGTCAGCATCCGTTCCTAGATATTAGGTTTGTTTTTTCTAACTCTAGGGCTAAGTTAAACAAAGGCGCAAAGAGTACCTATGGGGATTGGTGTGACAAGCACGGTTTCTTGTATGCAGATAAAAGGATACCCGACGAATGGTTAAACCAACAAAGTTAGCTACCTTCAAGGTTCATCAAGTAAAGGATGGCCCATACCAAGATGAAGAAGAGGGGTTGTGGTGGTTGTTATGTTGGGTAGAGGACTGTGACCCAGTGGACGGAGAGGATGTTATGTTTGATGAAGAGATACCATTCTCGACTATGACTAACGCTTACAACTTTAAGACACACTTTGAGAAGTCTATTGACCCGATCTTGATAGAGTTCAATGTAGGAATGGAGGTGAAGTATGACGGGTAAAACAGCTATTGTATTCTCTTGCGCTCATGTAGACCCTTCAGTGGGAAATGAGCGTTTTGATTGGCTAGGTGAACTAATCTATGAGGTCAACCCTAACTACATCATTGACTTAGGTGATGGTGCAGATATGAAGTCTCTTAACACTTATGACACACGCTACCCACAAGCTATGTGCGCTCAGAGTTACGAGGCAGATATTAACCACTACAACGAAGCTATGGACCGCCTGAGACGTAAGCCCAGTACCCGTAAGTATAAGGTGCCACAATGGTTTGGGTTTGAGGGCAACCATGAACATCGTATCAAACGTGCCATAGCACATGACCCACGACTAGAAGGAGACAAGTATGGTATCTCATATAGCCACTTACAGACAGATCACTGGTTTGATGAATACCATGAATACGAGAACTCAGCGCCATCTATAAGGGACTACGATGGAATATCATATGCTCACTACTTCAGTTCTGGCAACTACGGTACTGCTATGTCAGGGTTACATCATGCCAATGCACTAATGGCTAATAGGAACCACAGCAGTACGTGTGGGCATAGTCACAAGCGAGACCTTAAGTTTAGGGATGGAGCGCACCCTAGTGGTATCATGGGGCTTGTAGCGGGGTGTTACAAGGGTGCAGCAGAGTCTTGGGCTGGTCAAGCTAACAACGATTGGTGGAAGGGTGTTGTCATTAAGAGAGACATTTCTGGTGGCATGTACGACCCTGAGTTTGTATCACTTCAACGTCTAAAGGAGATGTACGGTAATGGGGAAGCGTTCTAATTTTGAGCGAGTGCCAAGGGACTACTATCCTACCCCAATACAGGCTGTAGAGCCTCTGATCCCTCACCTGCCATACTCCTTTGACTACTTGGAGCCATGTGCAGGTGACGGGAGACTGATCTCTCATATAAGCCAGTTAACCAGTGGACTAGGGGAATGTATAGGTGCCTACGACATAGAGCCAAGACATGACTATGTACAGAAGATGAATGCGCTAACTATAGAAAGTGTCTCAGGTAGTTTTAGCAAGGACTTCTTTGCTATTACTAACCCACCTTGGGACAGGAAGATACTGCATCCGTTAATAGATAACTTCTTAGGTATATGTCCTGTTTGGTTGTTGTTCGATGCAGATTGGATGCACACTAAGCAGTCAGCTACCTTTATGACCTACTGTAAGACGGTGGTAAGTGTAGGAAGAGTTAAGTGGATTGAAGGAAGTAAGAGCCAAGGCAAGGATAATTGTGCTTGGTATCTCTTTGACTACAGTAATGAAGAACAGACGCAGTTTTATGGGAGAATGATACAATGATTATGAGCCACAAGAGTATGGAAGCGTTCCGGGAATATAGTGATTGGGTAGAGGACAAGATAATTACTGAGGGTAAAGACCGCCTGATGGAAAATGCTCTAGGTCTTATGGGTGAGGCTGGGGAAGTAGCCGAGAAGATTAAGAAGAGTATGCGAGACAAGACCGAGGTTACACCTAACGACATTGTAAAGGAACTAGGTGACGTTGTGTTTTATGCTACAGCCTTATCTAACTACTACCATGCTAACTTGGGTGTTACCATCCTAGAGAACATTAACAAACTAGATAGCCGTGAGGCACGTGGAACTATTAAGGGCAGTGGTGACAACAGATGAATTGGGTTACACGATACTACAACTACCTAAAGACTTGGCGGTTACACAGAGAAACCATTAAGCAACTAAATACTATGAGTGATGCCGCCTTAAAAGACATAGGCATCAACAGAGGCGATATTAACCGAATGATCTGGCTAGACGAAGATATGATTCAAAGAGGAACGAAGAATGAAAAGTAACTACTTGCCCACAGACTACCAAACATTTATTGCTACTAGCCGTTATGCACGTTGGTTAGAAGAGGAAGGACGCCGTGAGACATGGGGTGAGACAGTTGGTCGGTATATGACTAATATCGTATCTCCTTGGCTAACCCCTACGCACCAAGAAGAGATTAGCAGTGCTATCCTCAGCCTTGAGGTTATGCCTAGTATGCGTTCTCTTATGACTGCTGGTAAGAGTTCAGCCCGTGACAACACTTGTATGTATAACTGTTCTTACTTACCCGTAGATGATCCTAAAGCCTTCGATGAGGCTATGTTCATCCTGCTCTGTGGTACTGGTGTCGGGTTCAGTGTTGAGCGTCAGTTCATTACTAAGTTGCCAGAGGTTCCCTCCCTCTTTGAAAGTGACACGACTATTGTTATCAAGGACAGTAAGGAAGGTTGGGCTAAAGGTCTCAGACAAGTTCTGGCTCTCCTGTGGGCTGGTGAGATTCCTAAGTGGGATGTATCTAAAGTACGTCCAGCGGGTGCTAGACTTAAGACGTTTGGTGGTCGTGCTAGTGGTCCTGCTCCTTTGGTTGATTTGTTTAACTTCTCTGTGTCTACGTTTAAGGCAGCACAGGGGCGTAAGTTGAGTTCTATTGAGTGCCATGACCTAATGTGTAAGATTGGGGAAGTTGTTGTTGTAGGTGGCGTTAGACGCTCTGCTATGATCAGTCTATCTAATCTATCTGATGATCGTATGCGTCACGCCAAGTCAGGTAACTGGTGGGAACTGAATGGACAACGGGCCTTAGCTAATAACTCTGTGTCTTATACAGAAAAGCCAGATAGTATGTCATTCATGCGTGAGTGGGTGTCATTAATGGAGAGTGGATCAGGTGAGCGAGGTGTATTTAATCGTGAAGCATCGAAGAAACAGGCGGCTAAGAATGGCAGACGAAATGCAGAATACGAGTTCGGAACTAATCCATGTTCGGAAATCATACTTCGACCGAATCAGTTCTGTAATCTTACGGAAGTTGTCATCCGTGCTAACGACACTCTGGAAGACCTTACAAGAAAAGTCCGTCTTGCAACTATACTTGGAACCATTCAGTCAACCTACACCCACTTTCCGTACTTGCGTAAAATGTGGACTGACAATACCTCAGAAGAACGATTGCTCGGTGTGTCTCTCACGGGGATAATGGACAACCCGTTAATGACGCTAAAGAACGCAGGACTAGATAAGACACTACAACACCTTAAAGAAGTAGCAGTAGGGACAAATAAGGAGTGGGCTGAGAAGTTAGGTATCCCAGTATCAACAGCTATAACTTGTGTTAAACCATCGGGTACGGTTTCACAAGTTGTAGACAGTTCCAGTGGGATTCATGCAAGACACAGCCCATACTATATTCGTACAGTAAGAGGAGACAACAAAGACCCGTTAACACAGTTTATGATGGATCAAGGTATCCCTAATGAGCCTGACGTAATGAAGCCTGACGCTACAACAGTGTTTAGCTTTCCTATGCGGTCTCCTATGGGTGCAGTACACACAGCCGATACGACAGCTTTAGAACAGCTAGAGATGTGGTTGATGTATCAAAGACATTGGTGTGAACATAAGCCTAGTGTTACTATTAACGTCAAGTCGGAGGAGTGGTTTGCTGTAGGTGCATTTGTGTATGAACACTTTGATGAAATGTCGGGTGTATCGTTCTTGCCCTTCAATGAGCATACATATCAACAGGCACCATATCAGGAGTGTGCAGCTACAGACTATCATATACTACTTGATCAGATGCCTAGAAGTATTGATTGGAATAAACTATCTGAGTATGAACAAGAGGACAACACTTCAGGTATGCAAACTATGGCCTGTACAGGAGATGTATGTGAGATGGTAGACATTGGATAACTCAGAATTAGTTAAGCCAAGTAGGTCACGTAGAAAGACTAAATACAAGGGTGCAGGTCAGAGGGAAACTTCTGGCCTCACTCCTAAGACAGACAAACAGAAGGAGTTTATAGATGCACTTAAAGAATACAGTCAAGTGTTTGTACTGGGGCCAGCAGGAACAGGTAAGACCTACATTACTGCCACCGTAGCTGCTGACCTTTACACCACTAAGAAGGTAGACAAGATCGTCATAACCCGTCCTATGGTCTCTGTGGGCAAGGACATGGGGTATCTCCCCGGAACCTTAGAGGAAAAGGTTCAACCGTGGGCTTTACCTGTATTAGATGTACTACAGAAACATCTAGGGGCTGGCACAGTGGAAACTGGTATCAAGTCTGGTAACATTGAAATGGCACCTATGTCTCTTATGAGGGGTCGTAGTTTTGATGATGCTTTTATAATAGTTGACGAAACACAGAATATAACTACCCATGAGTTAAAGATGTTGTTGACAAGAGTTGGAGAATGTTCTACAATTGTCCTTAATGGTGATGTACAACAATCAGACTTAAAGGAAGCAGATGGTCTATCTAAGGTGATCCACTTAGCTAAGAAGCATATGTTACCTGTCTCTATCATTGAGTTTGGTGTTGAAGACATTATCAGAAGCGATATCTGCGCTCAATGGGTAAAGGTATTTATGAAGGAGAAACTATGATATATGTGTATATAGTAGTACTTAGTATTATGAAGGACGGGGAACCACACTTCTCTGTACGCGCACCTAATGCAACTTACAAGACAGAAGAAAGGTGTCAGGCTGTAAGGGAGTTAAACATGCTTTACTTACTTGAGACTAAACCTGAGCCTAATGCAAAGTTCTTTAGTCAGTGTGTCGGTATGCCTTTTAACATGAAAGACAAAGGAGACTTGTGATGGGGGATGTTGTTAAACTTAATCCTGCCCCCAAAGAGTTATCTGAGGTAGACAAGCAATACCTTGAACTAGAACGACAACAAGAACTAATAAAAGAACAGGCTAAACTTATAAGAGGTGACAATGGCTAAGTGGAAAGAGTTAAATAACGTAACCGATATGGTAAATAGTCCACCTCACTACGGTACTGGTGTCATAGAGTGTATCGACTATATAGAGGACTTCTTAACCAAGGAAGAGTTCATAGGATACCTACGTGGGAATATAGCCAAGTACCTACATAGGTGGCGATATAAGAACGGTATAGAAGACCTAAAGAAAGCTGAGTGGTATGGTGCTAGATTGATTAAGGTGGTAGAAGAACATGGAGATACCTGATCTATCCTCTATCGTGTTGGTCGTACAGACATTGTTAATACTGTGGTTAGCTGGGAAGGTGGATAAGCTAGAGAAGGAGATAGACTTTAAGATGAAGGTTCCTATGTATGCTCTGTTTAGACACTTAGACGAGGAACACAACAAATAAAAAAAAAGCCCCTGTATCCTTGAGTGGACGCAGGGGCTTTACTATTTTGTATATATACTTGTATTTATTTGTTGCCGAAGAATTTACTTACTGACCTTAGTCCTATGCTGGCACTAACAATCCCACCAAGGGAAATTTGATACCACTGTGGCATTGATTCAAGGGCTGCAAAACCATTAGCTACTACATCTTCTGCCCAAGCAAAAGGTAAGAACGCAAGTACAAGTGGTACTGAGAATAGAAGTGTAATCCATTCATCTTTCCAAGAGTTCTCCGTAGACTTTATAGCCGCTAAGTCCCAATCAATCTCCCCAGTTAATTGTTTTTTCCTAATCTCTGCCTCAGTTAGCTTGAGTTGTGTCTTACCATCAATTATACTCGTAGCTAACCCTGAGAGACTGCTAATAATTGCTCCTATCATTTCTTATTACCCCCGTTAAGATACAAACCAAACCAAGCTGCCCCTGCGCCAACTATAACACTAACGAATCCTGCTTGGGCATTGTTTGGCGAACTTAAATCCATAAACCAGTTACAGGTTTGATAGAACACAATCATGTAACTTAGTATAAGTAGCCTTGGTGCAATTCGCCATGCGTCTAGTTTTTCTGGTGTCATTCAGCGTCCTTTCAATCCGTCTATAATTTCTTGTGCAGAAGGTCTACGTTTCTTAAAGTCGTATACACATTCAAAACTCTGAGGGCATTGTCGGTAAGCTGCCCCGTACTCGTACTTAGGTATTAAAGGTGTAGGGAAAAACGTAGCAGATGATCCGTTAGGTCCACGATACCAGCACTGCTGTACACCCATTATAGCAATACGTTTCCACAACTTACAGATTACCATCTTAGGTTCTTTAGCTTCTGATACCCCTACAGTGAAAATTAAGAGTGTCGCCAACAATAATGCTTTTACCACGAACCTGTACCTAACCCAATTAAATATACTCCACCAAACACGACAAGTAAGATACCTAGAGACAAGGCAAACATGCCTAAGTTATTAATCATCTCCTTCTTAGCTTCCATTGCCCTGTAGACAGTCTCTTCACGTTCTTTTCTGATCTGCCTTCTTAACTTAATCATCTCGTCCCAAGTATTAGGACCAAATCGCATATTCAAAAGGAACATTAACTCTTTCTGTTGAGCCGCTAGTTTCTTCTTATGTACGATTATGTCAAAGGCTTCCTTCTCTATACTATCACCAGCAGTTAGCTTCTGTATAGTTGAAGGTGTCTTTCTTTGTTGTTCAGCTTTAGCAAGATCAGAAGCGGCTCCGAACCACTCCCCTAGCTGCCCCATAACGTCTTCTATCTCTCTGCCATGTTGTACCAATTTCTTAGTCATAGTGAAGGCAGCGGTACAGGCTGATATGGCCGTTATGGGGTCTAGCATTAGTCTCTCTCCATTACCTCAAGCATCCTTTCAAGGGACTCTTTAATTCCCTTTATGTTTTCTTCTATCTTACCTAACTGAACGGCTTGGGTAACTGAGGATGTTTCAACAGCCTTAACATCAGCACTTATTCTAACTATAGATGACGAGTTAGCATCTACATCTGCCCTCATCTGTGATATACTCCAAACTATCATTGCAGCTTGTAGTACTAAGGCAAACAATAAACTTGCCGATATGTTTTTACCCATTACGAAACAATCTTCTACCCCCCTAGTCACAGGGGTAGGCTTTCCAGTCTAACTGAAAATGAGGACCATCCGGGAACTTCTTCCAATCACCACCCCAAACAATCTTAATGTCTAACTCCTCTGCTGCCTTCTTCATAGCATCACCAATAGGGTAGAACTCGTCCCACTCCCACGACACAGGGTATGGAACAACATCTACTGCATGACCCGTCAGGTGACGAGACTTAAGTGTAGTTGACTTACCTGTCTTCTTAAGCATACGCTGACGTTCAATGTTACGAACACCCTCAGTTACACTAAAGTCTTTTTCACTAATCTCTAATGCTCTTGTGACAACAGCAACCATATCGGGATGCACCCCAGACAAGTTCTGCTTACTTCGTAGTCCTAGTTTGTATCCCATTGGTTGCTCCTTAAGATGGTTTAGTGGGCCAAGTTATTGTATTAGGAAACCCTTCTTGGGCAGGTACATCCCTAAGAGAAGACCTATAGGAGACCCACTCAGAGGACATGGTAAGGTCGCTAGAGGCCATCCAATCAGTTTCAGCTAACTTAATGTCCCTTTCTTCACGCACTTGTTCAGCCGCCCTGTCATTTGCTCCGTCTGCCCATGCTTGTTCTTCTGCATCACGAGCAGTTTCTTCGGCTGCGGTAAACTGCACTCGCTCACCGTTTATATTATGAAATCTTGGCATATTAGTCTCCCCTAACTTATACCGTAAAGTTTAATTGTTCCTGACCCCATGTTTCCGGAACTTCCTACAAACTGGACGCCTGTAACTGCTGTGGCAGGCTCGTAGACAAAGGTGTTGCGAAAAACGGTAAACCCAAGGGTAGCAGAGTTGGGGCTTATGGACATTGAGAACCCTGTGGTATTGTTTGTACCGTCCCCGGCGTTAAAAATATCAAATACAATTAGCGATGCTTCTGGTGCTGCAGTAGCATTATATTTGTTTAATTCAATATAACTTGAATTTACATTATAGATGGTTATGCTGGATGAGCTCTCTATCGTTCTTATATTCGTATACTTGTAATTTGTGCCCGTATCTACGGACCCGCCCGACTTATAACGCAGAAGTAAGCCACTATTATTGCCAGTTGCATTCAAGTAGTCTGATATAACAAATTGATAGTGGCCATAAGTGCTATCCAGACCCTCAATTAGTACATTAGCATCGTCGGATATAGTGGTAGTTGAGATTAAAGTGCGGCCACCACCACCAGAAGATGCAGCTTGCCAGCTAATGTCTGTACCATCTGAGGTAAGAACTGTATCGGCTGCACCTTTAGCTAACCGAGCAGTAGCACCAGAGGCATTACCGTAAAGGATAGACCCCCTAGTAATAGCATCAAGTTGGTTAAGTTCAGTAGTACTGACAGTTGCACCAGATAACTTATTTATTTCTGCGCCTGTGGCGGTTAGTGCTGTAGCACCAAGAGTTAATCCCTGAGTAGTAATAGACAACACATTACCAGAGGTTTCATCTATAGTCGCTATCTCTATCCAAGCATTATTGGCGTCATTCCTAAGCATTAGTTTGTTGTTAGTACTGTCGTACCACCACTGATGCTGTACTGTGGATAGGCTACCACCAGCTACTGAAGTAGGGTCGTTGTCCCCACTAGAGTTAGAAGCTAAGGCCGCATACGCAGAGTTTAAAGCTGTCCTAGTATCTGGGAAACTTTGGTTTACGACAGTGTTGCCACTAAAAGAATATTGCGACATTATGTTAGTTCCTTTCCGTAGCCCTTAGCTACATAGTCTAGGGTCACTGCATTGGTGCTTGCTGATCCCCCAGTAAAAGTGTTTATAGTGAACCCAGTTCGGGTCTTGTTTGTTATTGTATATCTGTCACCATCAGTTAAGTTAGCTAGGGATATACCTATAGCTGGTGTAGCTGCAAAGGCATCATCAAAGGTAACATTAGTTGTTCCTGTAAAGGTTATATCACTGCCAGAGGTAGTCCTATCCTGCATATCTATTGTTGCTGACAAAGCACTTACGACAGGAGTAACATTAGTGTCTGTGGATGATAATACTAGCCTAAACTCAAAGGCCCTAGCTGTTATGTCAGATACAGAAAATGCTTGCCAATCAGACCAAGTAGGCGTACCTGTAGGATCATCGTCTGTATGCCTTAATTGTAGGGAAACAGAAGTATCACTAAAGGCGGTAGGATCACCGTCAAAAAAGGCAACACCATCACCCCTATCATCAAAGTTACCTGTAGCACTGTCAAAATTAGCTGTCCTGTCAAACCTTGTGCTTGTAAAGGAGAAGTTTAAGCGGCTTGTGTACTTTTGTCCTAAGTCAAGGTCATTGCTAAAGTAGTATATGCCAGAAGAATCATACCCAGAAAAGTCATCAAAGAGTCCTACAGGGTCTGTGTCTTGACCCCTGTCATCAAATAATCCTGTAGCAGAGTCAAACTTAAAACTTTCTGCTAGTTCTAAGTACCCTTGGTTATTAATAGATACCCCAGATTTAACACCAGCAAAAGATGGGTTCTCTGCAAGGGTAGCTACAACATTAAGGTCTCCAAGCCCTATAGAGGTAACTACAAACACAGCAGGGTTTACAGAGGCGTTAGACCCACTTGTTGTATCATCTACAGCCTTAATAAAGTATGTACCTACACCAGCATTCTGTAAAGCAAGGGTACTACTGCCTACAGGTACTTGTGCTATGTTTTCAGCCTCTGAATAGACTGCCCCGCTAGTTAGGTGAGAGTACCTGATGATGTAATGTGCTAAGTCTAGGTCAGCTACTGGTGTCCAACTTAAGAACAGATTACTACCTACTACGTTACCATCAAAGTTAGTTACATCTGCTGGAGGTACACTCAAGGTTTGTACAGGGTAATTAAGTATGGTGTTATACTCACCATGTACACCAAGTAAGTTAGTAGCACTAGCCCTTATGTCGTAAAGAGTTTCCTCTATGGCAACAACCTCAACCCTCTCTGTACCTACAAAGGCACCCACAGTTGCTACAGAGGTGTAGTCAGCTTCATCAAACTCAACTAAGGACTTTCTAATCTCTACCTCTGCTGTACCTAGGGTGTTGTCTGTGTTGTTAATGTCAATTAGAAGAACACCAAGGGTCTTACCCTTTACCGTCCTTAATTCAGTACTAATATTTATGCCAAGGTTAGGTACTTCAAAAGGTGACAACAAAGTAGTGTTATCTCTTTCATATACTACACCATCGTCTACCTCATCATACACAGATTCAGCAGTTTCTCTTAGGGTCATGTTGACTTGCAGATCAAGTCCATCTGTAAGACCAAACGACCAAGATAACACTTGAAACTCTTTGTCAGTCCAACCAAACCTAGTGTTAGTAATTCTTAAATTGTCACCAACCTGTAACCCTAAAGTTCTAAGGCCAAAGGCTGCGTTGATAGTAAGTTGTTGTCGGTTGCTCTCTAAGCTAATCCTAGCAATACGTCTTGCTTCTATACTATTATCAGTAAAGGGTAAGTCTACGTCAGCAACAGACTCTTGTCCACCGTCAACGGCGAGGAGGGGGTTGGGGTTTGCGACTGTGTTTTCAGGAACCTGTGGGTAGTCAGTGACCTGAAAGTTAGACTCTGGACCTCGAAAAGTACCCTTGACAGTATTAAAGTTATCTCTGCGTGAATGCCTTGTGCTTACATCTACACTAGAACGAAAATCATTCTCGTCTAAGTCCATAACTGTACTTGTCCAGTAAGCAGGTTTCATACGCCACTTACCTTGAGAGTACCACAATGAGCCACCCATACAAGTTAATAGATCACTTATCAATTCATAGGGTGTTAGTGCAGTAGTGAAAGTACCATTACAAGTATATTTCTTAGCTTCAGGGCTACCTACAAGTGTATCACACACAATAACAGCACTATTTACAAGAGTGTTATCAATGTTAGCAGCTTCCTCACTTAGACCGTAGCTTGAGGTCAAGTAGTCTCGTAAGCACAGGGCTGGGTTATCTGACCATGCAGTTGTAGAGGTAGCGGGGTTATATACTTTCTTGCCTTTAACTTCTGCTGTAATAGTGGGCATACCATTGGGGAAGGCGCCAGCATCGTGTTGAAGACGCACATACATGTAGGCTATACCTGACAGCTTGTGGTCTGAGGTCCAATTTTGGGACTCTGCTACAAGGTCAGTATCTGCTGGTTGGGTTGAAGACCCGTTATGAAACTTAAACCTGACTAGGTATGTGGTTGTGGTGTTGACCCGCCACGCATCGTTTCCATCGCCAGTGCTATACTTAACCCTAGTCTGCGTAGTCTTAACGTAATTCGCTGGGGAAATTACATTACCACTAGCGTCTAAGGTTACTTCTTGGTCGTTAATATATATCTTATCAAATGATTCAACTTCATGACCAGCAACAGCAATAATACGATGAAAGAATCTATTGTTAGCCCCTGTAGACTCGTCATATACTACAGCCCCACCAACACGCATCTTACCATATATAATCTGATGGTCTAGTGCTGAACCTCTTGCGTTTACCTGATAACCACGATTAGCACCAGATGCTTTAGGCTTGGGGGTAAGGGCGTTTAGGGCTAGGCCAAGGGCAACATTTATGGCAAATGCACTTGCTGAGAACGTTAATCCAAACCCTGTATAGACAGAGAAGGTAAGTGTTGTTGAACTTGCCAACGCTCCTAAAGCAACCACGCCCATAGTTATTTACCCCCAAGGTATTTAGAATATACATGTTCAACCATATTGAAATCTAGCCTCTCAAGTACTACATCAAACGGTTGATGCACCTTAGTATTAATTGCAAAAACAGAGACACCATCTTCTCTTAAGCACCCTTCAGCAAACTTAATTAGCTTTATACCAGTAAAACCTTTACGGTAGTCCTTGTGTAAGTATATTATGTCGTTAGCTGCAAATAGGTGGTCTTTATAATGAAGGTTGCTGTTTACAATAACCACGAAGTAACCCACCAATGTGCCTTTATTTCTGGCTGTAAATATCCGAAGTTTTCCCACTTGTTCTAATTCGTAGTAAGATTCCCAATCAGGGTTTAACTTAATGTGGTCTTTGTTTAGTGCTATTTCATTCCAGTGTAATTCTAATAGGTATTTAGAGTCATCTTCAACTTGGTTTAAAAACTCTTGCTGATACTTAATCATCTGGTTCGACCCCACAATGTATCTTTATCTTGCATATCTTCTATAAAGTCTAAGCCTAAATCTGCAGGGTACACAGACTTCTGATAGCCAGATGTAAACCGGGAAACCCTAGCCCTTTCAAGATCAATCAGCTTGTTCTCCACTAGGAGTTCTATGTTTGATGTCTCAGCAGACTCAGATATATTCATCTGATCCATGTAACCTGAGAATATTGAGTTTAGTTCGGTTGGTGCGCTAGTAGTACCGAAGTAGATATTAGCTACACGACCCTGATAAGGCTCACTGAGTGCCAAGCCTAGGGCTGGGTCAGATACCCCACTAAGAGTTATGTTAGCCCCCTTTACGCCTAACTCAGAGGTCTCTTCAATGGTTGAGATGTTTAGTACGCTACCTACACCAGTGTACGTTACTGTAGGGGATATAGGAAGAGTGCCTTGTCCTGTCCACATACGAAGAGCAGCAGTGTCAAAAATAAGTTCAACAGCAAAGAAAGGGTAAACCGTATCTGCATTTATGTTAGTGTCTGTCGTAGCTGTCAGGTCTCTTGAGCCATAGTTGGACATAGTATTTCCTTATAAAATAACTTCTACAGCTTCAAAAGATATACCGTAAGCGGAAGCATTATTTATTGACCAAGAGGTTACATTCTCTAACAACCTAAAGACCCCTTTAGGGGAACTTAACACTGCTGTGGAACTTGTGTGTGCACTTCTAAGTGAAGGCCATATCTGTATTGTACCATCACCTGTTTGGTCTAACAACACTTGGTAGAGTTTAGAGGTAGACCCTGACCCAAGTTGTATGTAATCACCAGCCTTAAGGGTACCTGTCATAACTACAGTAGCAGAGTCAGCACCAACCGTACCAGTTACGACACAAGAACTAACATCACCCCTTGGTGTAGCATAGTCAGGATCACCTAATAGGAATGTCCCTTGTGAACCCCTAAGACCTACTAGCATAGCTTTCCACTCAGCAGCTAGATCACGTCTTGTTGATGGTATAGTAACTGAGGCTTCCCACCTTTGACCACCATGTACTACAGTCTGTTGTTTATACGTGAAGGGAGACTGAGAGGTAGCTACTGCATTGACTGCACGTAACTCAATACTTTCAATCCCGATAGTAGTTGGTGTACTTAGTGGGTACGTCAGTGCCATCTGTTATACTTCCTTTACCCGAAGGTTGCTTTCATTTGTCCACCACGGCGACGATCACTAATGATAGAACTCTTAGTCATACTAGCAATCTGTGGTGCAGCCTGTGCAATAAGTTTCTTAACACTCTCGTCACCATTAGCTGTAAAGTTAAAGTTCTGATGAATTACAACGTCACCAGCACCACCCTCTGCCTGTACCCCTAGCTTACCATTGGCACCACGCTTGAGTGGCATAATAGCTTCTGGGCCAGCCTCTCCCATTAGTCCTGTACGACCACCAGCCATAGGGAAGGTAGTTGGAGAGCCTACGACACCACCATCAGCATATGCTTGTACTTGGGAACCACCTTGAAAAACACCGCCATCTTCAAAGAAACCAAGTGTTGCAGTCTTAATTGATTTCACCATTTGTTCTACTACAAGTATCCTATATAAATCCTTTATAATATCACTAGCCATAGATTTAAAGGCATCTTTAACGGACTTAGTACCATCAACCATAGACATTAAGGCATTGCCCATACTGTTAGCTATGGTGTCTGCTACTTTCTCCTGTTGTTGTTCAATCTCTTGAAGTGCGATCAGTTCAAGTTGTTTATTAGTTATGTACTCTGCTGCACCTTCTGCTTGCTGTATGTAGAAGGCTTTATCAACCTCACTCATGCCAACCATTTGATCAGTGATCTTTGACAACAGTTGAGACTTATTCTGTTCAAACAGAATCTCTTCTTCGCTCTTACCTAAGCTTGCCGTTTGTAAGTCTAGCTTCTGCTTCATAGCAAAGAGTTCTTCTGTCATAATTAGGCCCGGTTTTTTCTTGCCTTTACGACCAGACTTATTCGACTCTTTTATTCTATCGTTCTCTTCTTCAATAAGTTCTAGATAGCCCTCCAACGCATACAATTTCTGATTAGCTTCGAACCGTTCGTCAACCAACTTGCTAAACTCAGGGGTTCCAGCACTCAGACCTTCAAAGGCTTTGTCGTAGAACTTCTGTAGGTCTTGGCGTTGACCCTCTATCCCAGCAGCTATATCCGCCATTTTAGAGTCACCAGTGATTTGCAAGGTTCCTAGACGAACTTGTGCAACAGCTATAGCTTTGTCAATACTATCCCCTAGGCCCATAAGGCTGTTAAGGGCGCTTACCGCAGACCTTAAGTTCTTTGCTAAACCTCCTGCTTCTATCTTAGAATCCGCTAAGGCTTGCCTCATAACCTCTGCTTCACCAGCAGCCTCTACTAACAGGTCTATCTGATCTTGTTCTGCGTCAGTAATACCGTCAGCTATAAACTTTTGCTCCGCAGTAATTCTTGCTAGTTCTTTAGCAGCTTTTACTTGAGCCTCTCTATGCTCTATTGACTTTGATCCGTACTGTAATTCAGCTTCTTGTAGTGCTTGCCTTACACTTGCTTGTTCAATTTGTACTTTTGAACTGGCTATTGCTGTTGCTTCTCTCTTGGACGCCTCCTCAGCAGCTTTTTTAGCTTCCATTCTGTTTTTGTATAAAGCATCCCATTGCTTCTTCATAAGGTCTGACTTACGTTTTGCCTCGTCTTTGTCTTCTTTGGCAATCATATCATAGAAGGCTTCCATTTCGGTAGCGTGTTTTTCTAAGGCATCATTAGCAGCATCACCCTTAGCCTTTTCATCGTCAACCATAAGTTTGGTCAGACCCGCTTCAAACATCAGGGTTCTAATTCTTTCCCCTAATGCCCCATTAAACTTCTTAGAGTACGCAAGTAGGTCATCGCCTAGTTCTCTAAGACCTTCTGTTCCTTCTATAATACGAGGTTGTTCAGCCGTACCACGTAGTATTTCTGCAATCTCCCCTCTGACTCTTAGAAGTTCGTTGGCATCTTCAATTTCCTTTTTAGAACCACCGAACTTTTCTCCTGCCCACCAAGGTGGCTCTGTCATATCTTCAGCCATGAGGGCTAGTTCGTTTAAAATACCAGTTGACTCACCTTTTGCACCAAAGGCCAAGGATACTTGTTTTTGTACATTTGCAGCAGAAGATTTCTCAAGTAGTTCCAAGTACTCTCTTAGTACAGTATTAGCCTCACTAAAGGGTGCGCCTAGTGTATCCCGTAGCATAGAAGAGACATTACTTAGGTCAGATAGTGCTTCCTCAACAGCCTTTACGCTTTCTTCAAGTTGTTTACCTGCGTCTCTGGTGTCTAGGAATGTCTTAAGGAGCATGGTGCCTAACGACATACCAATACCTACAACAGCACCAGCAACGCCGGGAAGTAGTCCAGCAAGCTGAGTACCCTGTTGACCAAAGGCTACAAGTGCGCTAGTACCTGATTGTACCTGTACAAAGAAGTCACCAACCTGATAACCTACTTGTTGTGCTACCATACCAAACCTATTAGTCTTATTCTTGGCTTGGTTTACGTGTGTAGCCCACTGGTCTATGGCCCCTGCACCAGAATATAAAGTTTTAGTAAGGTGACTTATTCTGCTATTAACTTGTGCAGTACCTTTATCAAACTTAGACTGACTTATCATACCAGTAGCCAGAGCGTCTTTAAGTCTCTTTAAACCCTTGGCGGTGTCCATTATCTCTTTTTCAAGTTTTTCTTGGTTTTTTATGGACTTAATTACAGACCTATCATCAACGTCTATAACAAGTTTGATATCATCAGCCATTGTTTACCCTCATATAAACTCCGTCAAGCCTCTTAACCGCTTCTACTTCCCAAGCTGTCATAGGCGTGTCAGTTAGTTCTTTCCATGCTTTTATTTGTTCGTATGTTATCGGGTTAGGGCCACTAAAGCCACCAGTTCTTGAGTTGCTTAACGCAATAAAGGCAGACCAGATATGAGCCACAAGAGTTGGGAAGTCGGGTCCATCCAATTCTTTTAGTTCTAATCCTGTCTGCCTTTGTACTTGTTCCAAGTGTTCTCTCTCGGTGGTTCCAGATTCATCACGCTGATTAAGTTTGAAGTTAAATTCAGCAAACTCAACTAGGTCATCAATCAGCCCTTGGTAAAATCCAGTGAGTCAGCTACAGCCTCCTCAATCTGATCCTTGATCCAAAACACTTGTTCGTAAATCTCTTTGGCTGTGTCAGCAGAGTACTT
>Ga0209634_1000861_pt1 | contig 22981 bp, 36 predicted proteins | sample LinPmetageLP40_FD_184043 | JGI IMG/M metagenome (GOLD analysis project Ga0209634, IMG submission 184043) | Marine viral communities from the Pacific Ocean - LP-40 (SPAdes) (version 2) | ecosystem: Environmental > Aquatic > Marine > Oceanic | place: Pacific Ocean | collected 2010-08-26 | reverse complement strand
AAATTATTGCAAACCAAAAACAGAGACAAAAGGCGCCAATAACAATTGCCATTATAGGCCCAGTAGTCATTGATTAAATCCTCTTGAAGTCATTTTAATATTCATAGTTTCATCTTCCCAGCTATCTGTAGGTTCTCTCGCAAACTTTATATCACAATATCCACATACTACATAGCCTTCACCTACTTCTGGTACACTATACCAAACTTTAGGATGATCATTATTTTGTCCCGTACAAGCAATTCTAGGATTTTTAGTATAAATTATTGTTTCTGGATTTATTTGATCCTTCTTATGCTTGTTTAGAAAACTCATTTAGTGTCCACCTTCTGAGTATATTACAGGTATAGCAAGAAACAACATACCAAATATCATTGCAATCAACATAATAACTGGCATCTGTGATAGCAATGGTTTATGAAAATCAAAGAGTCTGATATATTCGTGGACTCTATATGATACTACTTTATTTTTTAGTTTTTTCATATTTTATCTATATCCTCCAAAATTAAACATTGATTGTATTCAATTACGTATCCACAAGCACGAAGGAAGTTTTGAAACTCTACTAGAACTTCATCAAGTGTAGACTCATCATGAACTTCCATCTCAATCTTAGTACGGTCTTGATTAGCGTATCTATCGCTTTTACTAAACTTCATCCTTTATCCCCCATTAAAGAGTTCCTTCAATTCGGTTAAAATTATTTCCAGTTGCATAGTGTGTCATATTTCTCAGATTTTTTCATATCGTATCAATTTCTTCCCATGTCCTAATAAAAAAACTACTACCTAGATTATCAATCTCCGTCTGAGGATAACCCTCAGAAACCAACCAGTGTTTCATATTAAAATCATCTTCTAATAGATAATAATCTTCGTGGACAGGCTTGGGAAATCCATATTTCCATCCGCTTGGTGGATCAACTATTAGTGTCATTCGTTTAATCCAAAACAAGGTAAAATATTCATGTTACAATACATACCATAATCTTCAAGACCTACTGTCAGCATTAGCATAATGACAGGCAATCCTAATATCATAAAGACAAGTACAAGAAATGCCCATCCCAAACCCTTTGTAGTACAATATTGATGTTCTTCACTCATTAGTTTTCCTGTCTATAAAAAATATGCGCTCCTATTTGAGCAATCTTTGTAAAAGCCTTTGCCCAGCTAGGGTTTACATATGTTGCATGATAGTGAGTTGATCCTTCAGTAATACCTCTCCAGTTACCTTTATGATATATATCAGCAGCATAACGAACAGATTTTTCCCAAGCCTTTGCGTTCTGAGGTTCGTCTGCTTTACCGTCACAATACCAACTAAATTGACATTTATTTAATAAAGGATCGCCTTTATCATTTAAATATGATTGATGAACAACTTCACATGGAGTTGTAGGATATTTTTTATGATCTACTCTATTTAAAACAACATCTGTAACAGCCATAGCATCTACTAGAGATACTGCCATAGTTTCATAATATATATTTGTTGCTAAACAAGTTAATTGCTCAATTCTTTCAGCTTTCACGCGAGACTTTTCTGCCTCCGCTTCTGCTAATTCTTCAGCTAGTTCTGTCGCTCTTATCTCAATTGCTTCGGCACTTTCACTATTTCTTTTATGTCCTTCATAAGCAGCGTATCCTATGCCAGCACATATTATAGCATTTAATGCCATTATTCCAATATGTTTTAACTTCATAGTGTGTCCTCATTATGATTCTTTATTTAAAAATCATATCATAATATAAAATTTTGTCAAGCAGTTTTTGAAAATTTCATGGTATATTGTGTATGATGTTCCGGTGATAAATCTTTATAACCCAATGCCCAATTTTCAGCAGCATCTTCTACATATCTAAGAGAATTATTAGGAAAAGTTTCTTCAAAGTATTTTATACCTTCTTCAGTAAAATATTTTATATAAGCATATTCTTCTTTATAACTGAAATGAATTTCGCAATAATCTGTACTGTTATCAGACCAATGAGTTGAAAGTTTTTTTCCCATTTTTAATCTCCTTGCATTAGATCCTCGGCTAAAGGAAATATTTTACTTATAGCTTCACCACATGCAATAGCCAATTCCATATGTTCTTTTTGAGTTCCATTTCCGCTTCTCAATTCTATATAATGAATCCACGATCTTAGAGTTCCGTTGACGTACAGACGCGACATTGTAAGACCTTCAGGCAAAACTTTTCTTGCTTGTTCTTTAGCTATTCCATTTTTTATTGCCCATTCGTATGCTGATTTAGTTGCTTCAATTACAGCCTGTTGCTTAATTACCCATTCTTTTTGAAGTTCTAAATCATCAGTTTCAATTGAATTTTGTCTGTTCTTGGTGTCTTGCAATCGTGCATCACAAAGTTCAAACATATTGTCACCAAATTCATCAACGTTAGCGTATCTTTGAGAAAACTCTTGAAACGAAAATGATCTATGGCGCAAAAGTTGTCTAGCAATATCTCTTGTAGTTTCAATTTCCATTGTAGCAGAAACCATTTCAAGTGGAGACCAATGTTGATGTTTAATTAAATATCTAATAAGTTTTTCACTAGTAGCACTATTGATTTGATTTGAAGGATTTGATACCCTAGCGCAAAATGCAACAAATTCTTGTAGATCACCCAAAGCTGGAGATTCGTATGGCTGTGTGTATGCTCTTAAAAATGCTTTCATAATAATTCCTTTAGTGCATCGTAGCTTTTGTAAATGATTCATCTAGCATTGCTTCATGCTGATGAAAGATAAAATTAAGTAAACTTTTGTATGCGTTATCGCTTAATTCAAATCTGTATAATTTTAGCGAGTATGCCATCATAAGTCCTGCTATTTGTAAATTTTGATATCCAGCATCTCTCCTATTGTCTACTATTTCATGAAAATAATTCCATAAGGCTTCTAAATCATCTTCTGTTATTTGTTCATCTTTATTCATAGTTTAAAGTCCTTAAATTTAGCAGCATCTTGTCCTTGAGGAGTTTTATCGAAAATTGGAGTATCATCCATTAAAGTCTGTTCTGAATCATCAACATCAAATAACTTCATTTTGGATCTATCTACTCCGATAACAAATCGTTTTTTATAACTAACATCATTATAACGATTTTTCAATTGTTTAACCGCAATTTGACCCATACTTTCAAGTTCTTCATTTGAGATGAGTGCAAACATGAGGTCGGCAGTAGCGGGTAATCCAAAAGACTCGGACGTATCTTCAAGCCCAATATCTGAGTTGCCGTAACCAGAGCGAGTCGTTTGTGTTGCTGAAACAATCGGGAGGTTAAACTCAACCGCAAGGCCGCGCATTTCTTCTGCAATCGCTTTAATGTAAGTGTAAGAATTGATTGATCCTCCCATACCTTTCATTCGACTTGACGCACATATATTTAGATAATCTATAAAGACAATATCAGGGACAAACGACTTTTTTAATTTTAATTCGCCTAGTAAATTTCGAAAGTGTGCTGTATTTGCTTGACCCGTAGGATACTCTTTTACAATTAGTTTACCGTTCGTTCTTTTAGATATATTCGCAACGCGCTCGGCAAAATTATCTTTACTCAATTCAGCAATATCAGAAATGGGTACGTTTAGTAAATTTGCATCAATACGTTCTGCAATTCTTTCTTCTGCCATCTCCATTGTAATATACAATACATTTTTACAGTCTGTTAGTGCTGCGGCAGCTTGGTGACACATAAACAATGATTTACCAACGCCAGTGCCAGCAAGAATAATATTCAAAGTTTTTCTTGGTAGACCACCCTTTGTAATAAGATTAAAATATTCAAGATCAAAAGGCAATCGTTCCTCTTCTTGGTGATAGAATTCATATCTTTCATTAAAGTTTAAGAGATAATCGTGACCAATATTAGTATCAAAAGAAACGCCTAAGGCTTTTGTCAAAATCTCAGGTAGTGCATTTTTAGTAAGGGTTTGATGCTTACCATCAATAATACTAATTGATTCCATAACAGCATTAAATAACGCACGATCTTGGCACCATTTTTCAGTCTGATCTAATAGCCACTCTTGATCTGATTTTTCATCATCAAATAGCTGAGGTATAATATCATGCGCTTGATTATACATTTCTTCATTTAGCAAACCAGATTCATCTAATTCTATTTTAAATGTTTCTGCAGTTGGCAGTTTATTATATTTGCCTACAAATTTGCCAGCTTGATTGAATAGCGTTTTATACACGCCTTCAAAATATTCTGGTTGAACGAAAGGTAATACTTTTCTCATGTATTCCTCATCATTCAGGATATTCTTTAAGATTACTTGTTCAATATTGCTCACTATATTTCCTTTATTGTATAACAAAAATTATACTATATTTCTGATAAAACTTCAATATAAAAAATTTTCTAATGATGTACCATAGTTAATTGATTGATAGACTTTCTTCCAGTATTTGGTGTTCTTACGTCTACCATCCTTCTCATAAATTTTAATTCCTTCTGGAAACTTTGTACGAATATATTCTAGGGCCATATAATGTTCGTCAGTTTGAAAATGATCTTTGGGTTGTTCTTCGTGCATATCAGTCCAAATAACTCTAGACGATTGCATATCTTTTTTGAGTGATCCATTGTCATACATCCATTCTGTAGATTGGCGAGTGTTAATACCCCGTGATAGGCATTCATAGATAAACAGAACATCCTCTGCAACTCTGATAGAAGTAAGGTCCATTTCAGGAAGAACCTCTGATAACATTCTACCATCAATGAATATCATTCCGAATACGCCTTTTGTATCTACATATTCCGTATTGGCTGGTGGTGCCTCTCCTGTAGATAGACCTACAATTCCAATGTCGTATTCATCTAACCATATGTTAAATGTAGAGAATGCTTCTAGTATTTCAGTTTGAGTGGCATCTCGTCTACTAGTTTCCATATTAGACTCTCCAGTCCAGTATTTGGAGTTTCTGCGTCTAATAATTAGGTCATCATCGATGACTGCGTATTTGATTGCACCTGCATGTTCGTGGATAAATTTTCGGGTCCGTGATAGTTGGTAATAATCTCCAACGAAGGACTCTGGTATTTCTAGATATTCTGCCAAGTCATAACGATATAGATGCCGTTCGCCTGGCTCTACAACCATTACGACTCTATTCTGAAGTTCTGTGGGCAGATTATTAAATGTTATCTGATTATCTGCCCTTCGGATAGTAGGAATGTAGATGCGTTCTATCATTCCTCTTCAATCCAGCGTAGTAGACTATTAGCCTCACGGTCTAAAGCTGGATACCAAGCACTTTTAGTTTTCATAGTCATTGCCTGACCAACTAGTTCACAAAATTCTTTATAATCTTCAGCATTACGAAAATGCATCACTACACTTTTATATGTCTTATTTTCTTCTTGGACATAAGTGGGCATTCCAACCCAATGTTTTTCCCAATTATCTCTATTATCTTCTACATCAACAAAATCTGCTAGTGAAGGTGCTTCATGAATAGTTTCGCCTATATGATCCATAAAGTTATCGTATTCACCGCTTTCTTTAACTTCTTTATCGGACATTAAATAAACTCCTGTAATGTATTGGTAATTTCTAATGAACTATCATTATATCCTACATCACGAATTCTGTCAACCTTTTTCTTATTTTCAGTCTTAATTTTTTCGCTATGCCATTCTTCCGCTTCTTTTAATAATGCTTTCTTATTCAAAGGAATATTTGGATCATAAAGTGGACTAGATTCTGCAAAAGCAACCAACTCACGATATTTAGTTAAAATAACTTTTTTATTTTCCCGATGAACAACGTTCATATTTTCTACATCACGAATATTGCCTTGTAGGGAACTATGACATGTATAGCACAAATAAACTTTTCTATTGTCCACAATTCTTTGACGCCAACGAATTTTTCCAGATGCAGTTTTTCCTGCATTATGCGCTAGATTGTCGCAGTAAGAACAACAAGGACGTTCTATTTCTTTACCTTGATTTTCCATAGCATCTTCAATAAAATTACTCATTTTCTCGCTCCATAATTTCTCAGTTTGTATTTCTCATCACTTACAAGTTTTAGTCCGTATTCATTATTACCCGTTTCTGGAACATAATCACCACGAAATTTTAGACGATTTTTCTTGAATGAAGAATAATCTACCCAATGATGCCAACGACCATATCTCCAAGAAATTCTTGCTACGTCAGGGTGCATGTCTACCAGCATCTGGGATTTATTAGCAGTACCAAGACTATTATATCCAGTATCATTTAAATCTTTACCAGTTACAATACTTTTCTGATCTGTATTTTCAGCGTGATAAAATTCTGCAGTATTGCCACCGCTTAATGTTTGTGTTGCAAGTTTACCCTGCATAAAAGCATTGAATTGAATAGTACAGTCTCCGTCTTTTAACACACGCAAGCAAATGTCAGTATCTTCATTATATCTACCACGCCATCTATGCTTACAATCATTTGCAATTAATAAGCATGAATAAATTCTAGTATTTTTCACAAATGCTGGATATTTCTGATTTGGTGCAATGAAGAAACGATATTGAAAACCGGAAATAGGGACGTTTGTATAACGATCCGTAAAATCTTCAGCGGCTTTAAATATTGCACCAGTCTCAACTCTAATACGTTTATTTTCATGTAGTCTGTAAAAATCGGATATATTATCATCAAGAACCCAATGACGTTCAAAACCCAAAGTCATTGAATGATCCCAGCACCAGTTTCTAGCGCGACCAGGTCCGTCACCGTGATTTGAGAACGGTGCTATTAAAAGTGTCACATAGTCTCTAATTGCAAAGTGATCTAAAGCTTTTTCGTAATCGACTTCATCTTGTGGCTCAATTGCAATGTAATGTGGAATTTTCATACGTGAAAGTGATCTGGATGTTACCATCGAATCAGATCGACCTTTAGATATGATATAAACTGGATACTGAGGATTAGTCATTAAATAACCTTTCTTTAATATTTGAAATATTATATAACACTATTTGCCTGAAGTCAATACGCTTCCTTGATCCCTTGCTATAGATTTTTCAATAATGTGTAAGATAACACTTCCAACAGCATCTTGCAAATCTTCATCGTCTGAAGTTAATGTATCATCTGGAGAATAAATTAAACTAAAATTGAATGACAAAGAGTGATCGTCTGTATCGTCCATAGGTTCTTCATTAACTGTAAGGGTTCCGATAGAGACTACAGTTTCAATGTAGTCTCCTGTCAGAAAACGAACATTCCATGCTTCCTCATTATTAGCAGCTGGAACTAATTCATAATCCTTATTTTCAATCATTAAATTTCTCCTTCTAAAATTTCATCTAAATCAATCTCTGTATGATATCCAATAGTATATTGCTTTTTTATAAACTCAGCAAAATCTGTATTTTCGAATACAGGCTTCCAAAAACTTTCCTCAAGTGTAGCACTTTCTCGGACTTTATTTTCGGACATTTCACCAGTTGACATATCTACAATACTATACCAGCCATTACTTGGTTTAGCGACATAACCTCCTGCTAGTCCAACTTCTAACAGACCAGAGTATTCTTGTACCCCACCTTCCCAACTTACAGAAATAGGAATTTTAGATTTTTCTTTGACAAATCTAGATTTTTCGACATTGATAACAAAATCATATCCAGTAATTTCAGTACCTTTTTTATTCTGTCTACGGCCAAGAATCCAAATATTGTTTGCGCTATAGTATATACCAGTTCCTCCAGATACAACGTCCTTAGGAAACAGACCAATTTCTTTATATGTGTGATTAACTGCAATCATAGGAATATTCTTCATTGCAAGATATGGAGTACACATTCTGAATAAGCCTTTAAGTGCTTTCGCTCTTGACATATCAGCTACCGATTTTTCATTAATTGCATCTTCCATTTCTTTCTTAGATGCAAGATTACCGATTGAATCAATGACAACAATACAACGGTCACTACGATCAAGTCCTTCTAATTGTGCGATAAGATCAAATTTTAATTCTTCCACATTTGTAATTGGTGTATGCAAGACACGCGCTGTATCAATATCAAACTGTTCGAAATATGATGCTGGTGAACCAAATTCTGAATCATAGAAAAGCATTACAGCGTCAGGATATTTCTTTAGATATGCAGACGCAATCAATAGTGTAAATGACGTTTTAAAATGCTTAGATGGCCCAGCTAAGACAGTCAAACCAGGAGTAAGACCGCCGTCTACTGATCCAGATAATGCCACATTCATCATCGGCACAGGTGTCGCTACCTGTTCTTTATTATTAAAAAATTTAGACTCAGAAAGAACTTCTGTAGATTTTAACTTTGAGTTCTTTTTGAGTTTGTCCATAATTGACATATAGTTCTCCTATGTTTATATTCTTCTATTATATCATATTCTATAATGATTGTCTAGTCTAAAAATTCTTTTAGTGGATTTGTTTCATCAATTCGTTCTTGACAGATTTTGAAATATTCTTCTGATTTCTCAATACCAATAAAGTCAAAACCCAAATCTTTTGCTGCCATACCAGTAGAGCCGGAACCCATGAATGGATCAAGTACAGTGCCGCCTTTAGGCGTGACAAGCCTCACTAAGTATTTCATTAATTCTTGTGGTTTAACTGTTGGATGTTTGTTGTTCTCGCCACGTTCTTTTTTTGATACTTTTGGGCAATAGAAGAAACGCGCCCAATCTTGATGTAGTCCATCGTGCATTATATTTGCTGGGTATCTGCCTGTCTCTGGTGTAGTTTTATTATCTCCATATATTTTTTTTTCTGTATATTCATTATTTTTATACACTCTTTTTGCACTACCACTAGGTGGTTTTTCACCATCAAGACCCACTCTACAACCATCAATATTGATAGCACCAGTTCTGTGTTTCAACACATTTTTGGCAACAGTACTTTCGGATATTGGTTTTCGCCCAACTGCAATAGGTTCGTGTGCTGGTTTGAGTGCAGTACCCCAACCTTCCCATTCAGAATTTCCTTTTGTAATTCTTGGTGTTCTTCTTTCTTGTTCTTCACCATCTTTCCAATTATTGTAAGTGGATAATTCTTGATTACCATCTGGTGTTTTATAATTACCTAAATCTTCTCTTTTATTACCTAGTGTCTTATCAACATTTTTTCCAATATTGTGAGACTTAGGAAACCCACTACCATACAACCACATCATTTGATCACGAATTTCAAATCCAGCATCCTCAATCGCAACCGCCATTCTATGATAATTGCGTGAAGCAGAAAATGCAAGTAAGTGTCCACCTGGCTTCAATAATTCCCAAGCAAGTCTCCAAGTCTCGGCACGAAATGCAATATCGCCACCGTCCCACTCTTGACCCATGAAACCACCAGCAGACATTCTCGCGTAACCGTCACTACGACCTCTCGCTCTTTCTGAAGTCTTAGTGTTATCGCTCAGAGATGTTTTTCCAAATCTGTCTACGATAGATTGTAGGTGATATGGTGGGTCTGTAACTACCGCATCAACTTGAACGCCTTGGTCAATTAATTTCTGCATTTCTTCAATACAATCGCCATTAATAATCATATATCTTTTACTCGCTTTCTTAAATCACTAGATGAAAATCTGTGGTCTCTTTTGTTATAATATATCTCTATACCGCGTTCCGCGCAAATTTGACGACCAGTGAATGTAGTACTTTTGTATTCTTCGCCTATTATTCTTACATCAATAGGAAACATATTTAAAATATCTTCTAAATCTTGTTCACTTTGATACGGAATAATCTCATCGACATATTTTACACCATATAGTTGTGTGTGACGCTCAACTAAAGTTTGTACTGGTTTATTCTTTTCAGGTCTGTCCATAGAAGGATCTACTTGTAACGCGCAGATTAAATAATCACATTTTGTTCTAGCTTCCCGAAGCATTGCAATATGACCTGCATGTAACAGATCGAAAGTTGAAGCGGTAATTCCTATTTTTGTTTTAATATTTCCCAAGTCTCTTTCCAATCTTTTACTTGATATGATAAATTTTTACCAACACGATCATGTACAGCGAGAGCAATCTCATGATCGTTACCACCTAAATCACATTTATCACCGTAGAAGTGTATTATATCAGATTTCGAAAAGTCTGTCAATATTTGAGATTTATTATTTCCTTTTACTGTAATATCTATGCCTGTTTCACCAGCAACTTTGAATTCAAAGTCAGGAAATAGATTGTGTAATCGCTTTGATATATTAATTCTCTCATTAGTTTGTTTATCCCAAGATATATATTGTTCTCTTTGATTTTTACTTGCATTTCTGCCTACAATGGAAAGATTTATTAAACCAGGTCTTTCTTCAATATGAATGCCTGTTCTAATGGAAAATTCACTATTATTAATCTCACTATTTAGATATCCCCACATGTTATCGGGCAACTTAATACTATTGCTTCTAATATTTTTTCCACGTTTCCAAACGTCATTACCTCCACATTGATAATTACGTTTGGTCATACCCCAAATAACTTCACCAACTTGTTCTCGCGTCTTTTGAATATCACTACCAGTAACAAGATATACATTATTTAATGTACAGAAGTCGAAGAAAAATGAACTAAACTTTTCATCCATTTTTCCACGACTAGGTGTAAGTGTGCCATCAACATCGAAAATGTGGTGTATCATATTCTATTGCCTATCAAATCTTCTAAAGTTTTTAATACTTCTTTACTCTCGTCTTGCAAATTACTTTCTATACACAGTTTAACGCATTGGCGAGTAAAGTCAAGAGAAAACCTATTACCGTCTTTATCCATTCCAGTATTAATCAAATATACATTACAATTATTTGCATGAATTTTTTTCATCAGCAAATCGCTGTATTCTTTCACAGGTCTTGGCATAAATGGTGATCCATAACATGGGCTAAATAATGGTTTGATCTGATTATCACCAGCTTCGGTACCAGGCATCTGACTTGTATAGCCTGTTTCAAAGAATCTTCGTACTGTGTCGCCGCTAATTTTACTGTATGGTGGAAATACACCCTTTGCGTCCATAGTTAAGAAAAATATATTATCTGGATGATCAAATTTCTGAGGACTATGATATGCGTTTTCAACACATGTAATTGGATAACTCAATCTTGCGTTCGGCACACCTGGATTTTCTACAACTAAGCAATCTTCCGATCTTGCTTTTTCAACTGCATCAAAGATTGTTTTGTGTGTTTCAGGTGTAAGTCCTTCACTCTTAGCATAACATCCAGTTTCAATCATGTTTATGCCATGCATATCCCAATAAACTTCATCGTCACTAATCAACGCATAATTTGGATCGCTACTCAACGTAGTTTTACCTGTGCCACTCAAACCAAACATTAAATTAGTAGTTGCATCATATGTGAAAGCACTACAATGCATTGGTAAAATATCATGCCTTGGCAGTTCAAATCCAAGAATACCGAATACACCTTTTTTAATCTCACCGAGAAATGTAGTTCCAGCAATGAACATTGTTTGAGTGTCAAGATTCACATAAATTTTAGGATGTGGCACTTCTAATTCTGTGTTGTGCCAAATTGTCCAATCTGGAACTTCATGTCCAAATCCATTAGGTAGTACGTCAAACATATTTCTAACAAACTGTTCATGGCGTTCATCGTTAGTATGTACAACGAACTTAATATTTGCGGATTTAAATTGTAAGGGTTTTCTATAAACTTTTTCTGTTATCATTCTAGGAAGCATTTTATCTGCAAACAAAAGATAATCATCCATATTACCAATCTTGCAATATTTCGGTCTTTCTTTACATAACTCTGAAGTTGCTTCTCCAAAAAAGTATTTGTTCTCTGGACTACGACCAGTTGGTTCTGTTGTAATGTTAATATTTGTCATTCTACCATCCAATCTTTTCCCATGGCACATCTTTATTGCCAAAATGACCATGTACACAATTTTCACTATACTTGTAGAAGTTGAATAAATCAAATCTATCAATAATTCCTTTTGGAGTCAAATCAATTTCATTTCTAATAAATTTTTCTATTGATCTATTATGACCGTTACTATCAATGTATATACTAGTAGGCTCTTTTACTCCAATTGCATACGATAGTTGAATATTACACCAATCGGCCATTTCATCTGCTACAATATTCTTAGCAAGCCATCGGGCAATGTATGCACCACTTCTATCTACTTTTGTAGGATCTTTTCCACTAAATGCGCCACCACCATGAGGAGCAAAACCCCCATAGGTATCAACAATGATCTTACGTCCAGTGACGCCAGCATCACCATCTGGACCACCGATAACAAAATTACCAGTGGGATTAAGATGCCATTTAGTATTTTCATCAATCAAATCTCCTAATACACTATGGGCTGATTGCTTAGATAATTTTCTTGCAATATCGCATTTGCCTTCATCATGCTGAGTACTTATAACAACTTGATCAATGCGTTTAATATTGCCGTCGCGCCTAGGACCATTATATTCAACACTTACTTGTGCTTTTGCATCTGGACCTAAAATTTGAGATTGGCGCTTTTGTTTATTTAACTCTTTCATGATTTCATGTGAAAAATGAATAGGCGCTGGCATCATACTTTTTGTGTGATTACACGCATATCCAAACATAATGCCTTGATCGCCTGCACCAAAACCATCTGTTCCTAGTGCAATATCATCACTTTGCTCATGAATCTTATCAGTTATAATTACGCTTTTATGATGAAAACCTTCTTGCTCATAACCTATTTCTTTTATAACATTACGAACAATCTCCGCTCTTTTAAGAAAGCCGACGTTATAATTTTTTACTTCACCAGCAATAGTCACGGAATTTGTAGTAACTAAAGTTTCTATCGCAACACGAGTCGTTTCATTACCAGCATGTAGTCCGGCATCTACCAATGCATCTGAGATTTGATCTGCAACTTTATCGGGATGACCTGCGCTAACACTTTCACTCGTAAAAATCATTTATGTCCTACCGTTTCTCTTATAATATCGTTATGATTAAACTCTGCCCAATATAATTCAAACGCAACTCCTGACTCTAGACATTCAAACTGATGATATAGACCAGGTTTTACTTTTGTATAGTCGCCTTCATATAAAATAGTTTCATCAATTAAGTCATAATCTTTCTGCCAGACAGAGACTTTCATCACACCACTTTCAACATAAAAGCCATTCCATTTGTATTCATGTAGATGTTTGCTACAAACTCCTCCCTTATTCATTAAAATTCTATGAAATTCTAATGCACAATTTGCTTCAATCAATTCAGTTTGACCCCAAACTTTTCCAGCAATAGTCATATTTTATCCTCTACTGGCTTTACATATTTGGTCTATATTCTGATTTATGCGACTATTAAATTCTTCTTCGGACTGAGTGAAGAATAGACCTTCACTTAAAGCGCGGCTGAAGCTTGCTGATATATTCCTCTGTTTTGAAAGACGTTCACATGCTTCATCCGTAGAGTATCCGCCGCTTAAAGAAACTATACTATCAACATTGTAGTGCTTTGTCAACTCATAATACAAATCATCTTGTTCTGGTGGAGTTAGCTTTAACATAGTAAAAAGTCTAACCAAACCCAAAGTATTATTATCTGAGTGAAATGTATCTAACTTATTTCTAAGTTGAACATGCATTTTCCATTCAATTTCTGCTTTATCTGGAGAATCGATAGGAACTTCTGGTTCAATAATAGGCATAAGAAATCCTTCAGCAATTTCTTTAGCAAGTTTAAATTGTTGATTTAGTACAGGTGCTATCATATCAACACTATGGACAATACTTCGCATTTTTGTGCCAGTACAGCCATGTTTAGTTGCGAACTGAATCATCTCAGCTATATCAAAATCTTTAAGAGTTCCGTCTGGATTACAACCACTATCAACTTTCAAATAGATAGGAATTTTCTTTTCGTGTAGAATTGAAGCCATTCCTCTATCCAAAGTATCTTTGTACAGAATTGCTCCTTTTATATTTTCTGAAGTAAATTTAGGACTATTTACCATACGCATACGCATTGCATGGACTTTTTCCATTTTATCATCTTCAGTATATTCTTGTCCGTAGCGTTCTAAAACTCCACCTGTTGATCCACCGCTGTGGTCCATTGCTGCAATAAAAGTCATTCAAATCTCCTTATACATTTCTATATGCGTATTCTATGGCTCTATCAGCTTCCACATTTAAAGGTCGCTTTTCATATCTTCTAGAACTTTCATTATCTAATTCTCTAACCAATTGTTCTATCTCAAATGCAGTTATAGGATACTCTTTCTTGATAGCGTTCATGGCAGTAGAAACCATAATTTTATAGATCATTGCATATCTTCCACTGTTATCTATGTTTGAAATATCAAACCATTCTTTAACATGTTTTTTATTTACAAACGGACAATCTTTGTAGCTAGACCAATAAATTTCTGTATTTTTCTGTTGATTCTTTCTATATTGAATAACTTTATCTATAGTGTTTTTAGGCAATCTATCCATAAAAGATGACCCAACTTTTTCTTTATAAGGATGTTTTGATATTATATCGTTAGCATTCATATCAATACCAGAAGTGTTATTGAATATAAAGTTATTAGCACCATCATAATTCGCAGGAATATAATACATTCTAGATAGGTCTTTAGTCTGCCCATCTCCTATTTCTCCTAGCTCTTTGTTTAGCGCGAACCAAAAGTGTTTTATTTTAGATGTATCAATCGATTTTGTGAGTGGAAACACAAGTCGGAACTTCGGATGATCGATTGAACTACTTGCGGTACTATAACAAACATAATTATAGTAACCAAACCGATCAAAAAGTTCACTCTCTAATTTTCCTTTAAAGACATGATCATCAACATCAACAGCAGCCCAACTTGACCAATCCAAAACATTCGCGTTTGCCCTAGTCGTATCAGAAACGTAACTAGCTGGAGATATAAGTTGTGCATCATGCTTTCCTTTTCTAGGTATTTTAGATAGATCAAATAAAAATTTAGTGTAATCTTCCCACCGCGAGAAGTGCATCTTGCGGTGAGTTTTGTTATCATATAAATTTTTGAATATAGTAAGACTATACACTTACAAATCCGCTTCCTTTACAAAGATGCCTTCAACCATTCGACCTTTACGATCTTTGATATCATTATAGGCAACAGTTAAGCATTCGTTCATACTAATATCATTACGCACCATGATATTTATCATAACAACCATCATATCGCCAAGATCATCTCTAATGTCATTACCCTTACATACACTATCAGACAACTCGCCCAACTCTTGCATTAGCTTTAGTACTTGATCTTTATCAGTAGAACCTTCAATTAAATTTCTATTTTGATGCCAATCTTTAATTTTATTGATTAGTGCCATCACAGGAAAGTCGTGTGTTTTGATTTTTTTAGTAGTCATGCTTTACCCTTTATTTTTGATAATATTACTATAGTAAAGTAATTAGCTTTTGTCAACCAAAAAAATCTTCTAGTGTAGATTTTTCTTCGACAGACCATCCGACAGCATCAAGTATAGGTTCAATGGGATCAAGAAAGGTTTTAGAAAATTGTGTTTCATAATCAATATATCTAGCTAAATTCATTTCTGGAGGAATGTAATCAGGAAAAGATATAACGTTTTGTCTAATTGGATTAGGCATTTTAAGATAGCTGAATAAAACTTTTTCACCATTTTGTATAGGAGTATATTTTTTATCTAATGCTTTGTCTTTTATTTGATCATTATATAAGAGTGCGCCTCTAACATGAATGGGAGTGCCCTTCTTAAATATAGTCTTTCGATCTGAATACTTTTTCACTTCACTGCAGCCTCTAGGAAAAGATACTGCTTCAGGTGGTAAAGATTTAAACTCACTCTTAAAATCATTGATAAACTTTCTAGTATCTATTTCTGAACCAGAAATAATAATCTTGAAAACTTGCAAGAATTTATCACGAACAACTTGAGGTGTTGAAGATTTTATAGCTTCAATACCCATGATTTTTAGTTTTGGTTCTTTATATTGAACACCTTCGTTATTATGCACATTCAAAATATAACGCTTCTTTGCCATCCAAATTCCACGATCCGCAATTGCTTCACGTTCCATAATCATACGATTTGTATATGCGTTCATTTGTCTAAAGAGATTGTCATAGCCTTTCTGAAGTACAGCTTCAAAATGCTCTGCACAAATTTTATCAAGTGCTTTTACTGGATCTTTAGGTGCTAATTTTTTGATGAATGGACCGAAGTTAATATAGAGAGAGTCTGTATCCATCGCAATAACATAATCAACATTATCTGTTTTTAAAATCTCATTCATTTCATCATTGATACAGCGTTCTGCCCATTGAATAGATAATTGACCTGAGAGTGTAATACCTTCAGCAATCCGTTGGTCGAAGTAACGAAAATGTTGATTACCAATAGCGCCATATAATGAGTTTAGTAGAATTTTAATTGCCATCTGTCTGTTTTCAAGTTGATTGATTTCTCTTGAAAGTGCATCTGATGGATTGTCTGCGTGTTTCTGCATTGCTGCCAACATAGCTTTTTTAGTCGTTTTTCTCTCTAACATATAATCAGAAATAAGCTTAGGCAAAATACCCTGCTTTTCTTTACTGAATGTAACTCCGTTTGCGGCAATAGATAAATCTTTATTAACTCTGGGAGTATTATTCATATAATGATTAACGCCAGATTCATGTCGTTCATCAGGATCAACAACTAGCGTTTCAGGTGACATATTATATTGCACAATTAAATTTGGATATAGTGAGTTCAAATCAAAAGAAACAACCCAATCATGTGCACCGATATGTGGATCTTTTACATAGCCACCAGGATATGGAGTCTTATGTTTATCTTCTTTTGGAGGAATAACTATTTTCTTTTGGTTTAATTCACGATGAATGATAGAGTCCCATATGGCAGTAGTGCCCATAGTCGTATCATAATTTACGCCACCGCGATATGCCATTGTTAATGCAAGAGTAATCAAGTCCATTTTTTCGTCTATTTTACCGACTAGCCAAACATCTTTTATGTTATAATCAATGAATAACTGATGGTCATTTTTATAAAGAGTATGCAGATTGCCATGTTCTTCATATGATAATTTCTTTTCACCAAGTACAACATTAGCAATATGATCTAACTTATAAGATGCTTGATTACCATAAGAGTAACCAAACTTTTTAAACAATTCGATATAATCAAGTTGTGATATGCCAGTAATTTCATAACTTTTCATAACACGACCTTGAATAGTAATATTTCTTTCACTAACAAGACCCCAAGGTGAGAATTTGTTAGAAACTTCTGTGCCAGCCAACTTAGCGACACGATTAATCAAGTACGGCATATCAAAGTTTTTGATGTACCATCCAGTAATAACGTCTGGAGTATTCTTTGTCCAGTATTCCATAAACTTAGCAAGCAATTCTGTCTCACTATTACATTTACGATATTGAACTAATATGTCTTTATTTTCTCGCTTTTCAACATCAAAGTCTCCAAGACCCCAAACATGATAAACTTCACTGGTCGAACTTTTAAGACAAATTGAAATTACTGGATAATTGGCAGTTTCAGGTTCTGGAAAGCCATCATCTGAAGCAACTTCGATATCAAGATTAGCTATATTTACAGTATTACGATTAAACTGAATATCTTTAGGAAATGCGCTTGCGATAAATTGCTGCATATAATTTGTATTGCCATATATTTTCACATTGTCCATATCTTTATACGTTTCTAGCCATTCTTTGGCATCACGCATAGAATTAAAATCTACTGGCTGCAAAGATAAACCATCAAGTGATTTCCAAGCAGTATTTTTATCTTTACTTCTTACAAATAGAGTGGGTTTAAATTTAATTTTTTTCTCGACTCTTACACCGTGGTCATTATAACCACGGTATAAAAGTGTGTTGCCATATCGCGCAACGTTTGTGTAAAATGCTTTCAAGTATAAACTCCTATGTTTGGAGTAAGTATAACATTATATATAGATTTCGTCAATCTTTCTTTGACACAAAAGAGTACATTTCTTTAGCTTTTGCCATCAAATCTTCTGTAGAATAAATTTGGTATGCTTCTTTAACTTCATCCATTGTCTTTTGACCTTGCTCATGCATATCATTTGCAAGTTGAATATTCATGGACCATTGTTGGTCCATATAGTCTTTTGCCATCGCTAACATATCAGCGCGAATTTCAAAGGGATTTTTGTGTGCCATTGTGTGTATTCCTTTTTAAAGTTGAGTCAGAAGTTTTTTTAGTTTCTTTTTAGATTTGCCCGATGTTTTGGTTTTAGCAATAGCATCTTTATTTGAGGTATCATCTCCCACAACTACAAGCCCAATCATGCCCATAGCTTTATGTGGAGTACACCAGTAATAATAAATGCCTGGAGTATCAAAAGTCATAGAAAATTCTTTATTCATTTTTGATTTTCTCGGTAGTTTTACTCCATCAGGACCTGCACGAAATTCTACGTTATGTCCTTTTTTTGCTGGTAGCCAAGTGACAGTATCACCAACATCAATTCTGGCAATATCTACACTGTAAGCCATTTTTTCTCCATCGGCTCTCTTGTTTAACATATCGATTGCTACATCTTCTGCCCAAGCAGAAGTAGTAAATGCCAACATCATTGCAAGTACTATTAGAATTTTATCCATATATTTCTCCATTAATTATGTTCGCCATTGTTTTGGCGTCCGTTGTATCCATCAATTCTGTCAAAAACTTTAGGCTTTCGCTTTGCGGTTTCAAACGTACCAACAGTAATTACAATCGCCGCAAGTAAAAGGGTGTGTGCGATTGCGTTAATTCCCCAGAACATTATGCTTCCTAAATACATAGAGCATACAGATACCCACATCCATGCAAGAATTTGCATAATTAAATGGCGTACCTGTAAGTTAGGAATGTTTTTTAGTGGACTTATATTTGAATCCATTACACTGTTCCAAGTGTCAAAAATATGTTGTCTCATTTTAATCTCCATAATTTGTGTGTGTGAAAGAAGGGCAATGATGCCCTTCCTTTTTTTATACTGGAAGTCTAAACCAAAAATACTTTAGTATTTGTAGATATATTTTCCATTTCATCATAAAATCGTATACAATCAAATCCATCCACGGAGGTTTTCATTCATGGATGATTTTTCCCACGCCTTCATTCTTCTTTCAAGATCACATAAGTCTTTTGCTTCTGCAAAATATTCATCTCTTTCTTCTACCATCGTTTTAGGTTTACTACTTTGAACGAAATTTTTGATCCATTTAATCATTTAAATTCCTCCAAAGTTCTTCTATTCAATTCGACCAGTATTTCATGATCGGACATATATGGATATTCTATTCTAAAATATTTAACCAAATCTGCATTTGCAGAACACTGTCTTGAAAATTGAATAGATTTTACTAAAGATGATAAAAGATCAAACAGTCCTGTTAGACCTCTCGTTAAGAAGTTGTGACTTGTTAGTATATGTTGCATTTGAGTTTTCCTCGTTTTTTCCAATTGAAATTTTACGAGGACGCATTTCTTCTGGTATTTCATACTTCAATTCTACTGCAAGTATGCCATCCTGAATATCTGCTCCGTTTACTTGAACGTGTTCAGACAATCGAAAAGTACGTTTAAACTTCTTGGTACTAATACCTCGATGAATAAAGTCTCTTCCTTTGCTAACGTGTTCTCCAGTTATCATCAAAGTTCTATCTTTAACTTCTATTGATAATTCATCTTTTGAAAAGCCTGCAACTGCAAGTTCAATAAGATATTCATGCTCACTCGCCTTAATAATATTGTGAGGTGGATAGTGGTCAGATGCATGACGAACTGTGTGTTCCATTTCGTTAAACAAATGATCGAATCCCACAAAAGATGATCGTGGAAATAGTGTTTGAATGCCTGTCATTTTGGGTTCTCCTCTTCCAAGCAAGAATGTTCTGGGACCAGATTATTCTGCATCCCGCCGTCATTGGACAACCTCTACAAGTTGTCTCTGTAGTATATATGTATTATTATAGTCTATTTCAAGAGCAATGTCAAGATTTATTTAAAATTTTATTCGCATATTAGCGTTTATTCTAGAAATCTCTATTGCCAAATCTTGATTCTTGTCGTGCATTTCAATCTCTTTGCCGAGTTTCGTTTCAATCCAATCCTCGGCTTTGTCCCATTCAAATCGAACACCAGAACGCATATCATTTCTCATTTCATGGGTCATATGTACTTGTCTTATTTTATAATTATTGACAATTACCTCGTCCCATTGTCCAGCTGGCATCTGATCTGCATTATAATGACTTTGTATCTTTTTGGCAAGTGCTTTAGCATTTTTCTTATATGTTTTTGTCGCGGCTTCAATATAACCTTTGATAATATCAGCAAGTTCTCCGCTTCTGTTTTTATGCTTTAATTCGGCAGGCAGAAGTTGCCAATACATAGTCAGACTTTCGCCTTTATTATTAGGTTTTTTACCCCAAACTCTTTCAATAGCACTTATCACATATTTTTCCATATCAGCAGGCATGGTTCCCAGATCCTTTAGATTGACCTTGGTATTTTCAAATTTATCTGTGTATGTATCAGAGCGAGCCAACTCATACATTTCATACCAACGTCTGCCCGAATTGTCGGGTTCTGATCCAATATCACCAGAGAATGATCCTAACAAATCAGCTTCCAATTCATAGATAACTTGAGCACCACTAGTGGCGACACCTCTAGCAAGACTCGTAGCAGACATATTCAAAAATGCGGAAATGCCACGCTTTTTGTTCTCGCCTTTAAACATCGTTTTATGAAACTGTTGAGCTGCAATATGCCAGCAAGTTATTCTTGGAGGAGTAGGAGTAATCTGTTTCATTTGTGCTGAGGACATAGGCATCCAAAAATTTGCAATGCCTTCGTTATCACTTTTTTTGACATCAAAAAGCTTTTGTGATAAACTACTTTTGCCATGCAATTCTGATAGATAAGATTTAAAATTTTGCATTTATTTTGCTTTCCTTGTCAATATATAAAGCGATAATTCATCTAAATCTAATTCTTCAATTTTAAAGCCCATTTTAGTAGCAAATCGTTTTACTAATTTACTGTATAATTTGTTTCTACTTCCAGTTTCGCCATCTTCGGCAGATTTAGATGCTGTAAAACTTGCGACTCTTATTTGTGGATTTTTCTCTATAAATTCTTTTATATGGTTTATTACTGCGCCAAATATTTGCATTTGGTCACCTTTACCAGTAACAGACATATCACCGCCAACACTGAATACAATATTAACGTCAGATTTTTCAGGAATATTTTTAGCTTGTGACCAATTGTAAATCATTTCTACAAATTGTTTACCTATTCGACCGAGATATTTTTCAGTTTCAGGTCTTGTGCTAGTTTGCTTCCACTGAATTTTAGTGTTGAAGGCTTCGCCTAAATGCGATTTAAAACTTATCATTTCTTTCTCCACATTTCGTCAAGATAATGGTAATCTTCGGTACTTAAAAAACGCGACATAGTTTTCATTATTTTTTAGAGCGCGTAGTTGTAGAATTTATATGTTTTTGCAAACGCATTGAACTAGACCACTCAACAACCTCTATGCCCTTACTTTTGGCATCTTCCATCGCATCCGTAACATCAGACCACAATCCATTTGCAAATGCCGCTGCGGAGAGTAACACATGCAGCTTTTTTACTTTATATTGATTGACAATAATTTCGTCCCAATGAGCATTGTCTAACTGATCGACATATTGTTTTCTCAATGCGGCTGCAATTTGTTTTGCATTTTTAGAATAAGATTTATTGACTGTATCAATATAACCCTTGATAATATTACCCATCTCTTTTTTTGCACCTGCGTCTGAAGAACCATGCTTATCTTCTAAGTGTCGTGAAACATCTACCCAATCAGCACGAAGTCCTCTTTTGGTATGTCCATCTAAATTGCCCACTACATTTCTCACATATTTTTCTATATCTTTAGGCAAACTACCCAAGTCGTTTTTCTCAAGTGGTCGGTGTAAATCGTTGATATGAGGGAAATCAGAAGTGTTATGAAATCCGGTGTCTAATAATGATTGCAATGTTACCCATCTTCTACCCGTCTTATCTACAGCGGACCTTACATCTGTTTCAAACGAACCTAAAAGATTAGCATCTAATTCATAGATAAATCCGCCACCGGACGCAACACCCCTCTCTATAGCGAAGAAATTGTCCGATTTCATTTTTCTAAATCCAGACAGTCCAGACTTTTTGTTTTGTCCTGCTATTACTTTATAATGATTACTTTCGCCAGTAACATGAAAGACAGACCCTCTAATTTCAGTTGGCATCACTCTTTTTATGTTTGCATTACCCATCGGTATTTTAAATGACATTATTTCGCCATCTTTGCCACCGAAGAGGGGCATATTAAAAAGGTGATGAGACAAACTTCCCCGTCCAAAGAGTTCGTCTAATTGAATATATTGATGAAATGTTTTCATTTCCTATTTCTCAATCTTGGTTCTCTACGGTTGTATTTTACTGTGACTGACGATAAATTTTTCAAGTCATTGTTGAGAGGATTATTATCTTTATGGTGAATATCACGACCATCACCATCTTCTGCCATACCCGCTCTGACTGCCGCGCGTCTAGCTCTTTTTCTAGCAGCATTTCTAGCCATCTGCTTAGGAGTACCAAGATAGTTTTCACGCTCTTTCTTGTAGTCTCTTTCACCTATGTATTCTATAAAACTTTTCATTCTACCATTTTTCCTTGTCGGCCCAGTAAGCCGCGCTCATTTTACCCTTAGCAATATTTTTTCCATGGCGCGCTTTAAAAGATTTACGCTTTGCTTTCATTTTATCAGATTCGCCAGCCTTAGGATCTCCAGCAGTAGACGCACCCTGTTCACCAAATCTAATAGTTTTAATCTTGTCGCCCTGTTTCGCAACCACAATATGTGATTTCTTTGAATGACTT
>Ga0209634_1000859_pt1 | contig 23010 bp, 21 predicted proteins | sample LinPmetageLP40_FD_184043 | JGI IMG/M metagenome (GOLD analysis project Ga0209634, IMG submission 184043) | Marine viral communities from the Pacific Ocean - LP-40 (SPAdes) (version 2) | ecosystem: Environmental > Aquatic > Marine > Oceanic | place: Pacific Ocean | collected 2010-08-26 | reverse complement strand
TATTTTATGTTAATGCTCAAAATACAAGATTATTAAAATATGATAAACTTATTTTTGGTGTAGGTAAATCAGGTATTGATTTTACTTCAAATATAATGGAACAATATGAATTGCCAACTGAAGAAAAACCAGCACAAATTGGTGTTAGGTTTGAAGCACCACAAAAACACTTCCAAAAGTTAATTGACATAGCATATGATTTTAAATTGTATAGAAAATTTGATGATGAAGGTGTATCATTAAGATCATTTTGTACTAATAATAATGCAGCTTACGTAGCAGTAGAAGAAACATATGGTGATCATTCATATAATGGACATGCTAAAAAAGATGAGGCATTTAGAAATGATATGACTAATTTTGGTATATTAATGGAAGTTAAAGGTATTAAAGAACCGTTTAAATGGGCAAGAGAATTAGTAAATAAAGTACAAGAAAATAGTACTGGTTTATTTTATAGCCCAACAAGAGAACCATCTACAACATCAGAAGGTATTGATGTATCAGCTACTAAAATAGAAAATTTAGATGTAGTTAAGGATGCATTTCAAGGATATTATAAATACATAGAAGATTTTATTGATGATATGAAAAAAGTATTTCCAACATTAAAAGATGATTGGGGAATATATGTACCTGAAGTTAAATATTTAGCCCCAGAACCATTAGTAAAGTATGAGGATTTAAGTTTAACAAAATATCCAGATGTACACTTTGTAGGTGATGCTTTAAGTGCTAGAGGAATTTCAGTGTCAGGAGCTCATGGTACACTAGTAGCTGAAAAAATCTTGGAGGGGTAAAATACCTTTCGTATATTGAGGTAAATAAATATTATGGCAAAAGAAACAAATGAATGGCCTATTAGCCAAAAATTAAAAAAGAAAGATGGAACTGTTGCATACGTTTGGGATGGTAAACTACATAATTGGGAAGGACCAGCTTTAATACCAGAGGGTAATATAAAAAAAGCTGAATATTACCTTTATGGAATACCTAAAACAATTGAAGAACATAAAGAAGCAATTAGACAACAATCAGGACTACCCTGGTATAAACAACCAGCTCCAAAGGGGCAAAACCATAGAAATTAAAATGAAAATAGTATTTTGTATTCCAGGAAGTACCTTTAGTAATACCTTTTTAAATTGTTGGACTCAACTAATAAAAAAATTACATATTAATAATATAGAATGGGCTATGGTTAATGGTTATATTCCTAATGTTAGTATGAGTAGACAATCTCTATTAGATAGAGCTAGAATGCACAGGCCAACACATTATATGTGGATTGATGATGATCAAGTTTTTACATTTGATCAATTTCAAAAATTATTAAATCATGATTTAGATATTATAAGTGGAATTTATAAAAAATCAAATGATTTATTTGCTTGTTGTAAATTAAATGGCGAAACTCTTACAACACAAGATAAATTAGAAGGTATAAATGAAGTTATGGCTAATGGGATGGGTTTTATGTTAGTAAAAAAAGAAGTATTCGATGGTATGTATAATCCTTTTGAGTTTTTAAATGAAAACCAATGGGAAGATTTTGGGTTTGCTGATAAAGCAAGACAATTAGGGTATAAAGTAAATATAGATAGTACAATAATAGTTGGACATGAAAAATTAATGACAATATGAAAATAGGTTTATGTGGTACAATGAGTGTAGGTAAAACAACATTGGTTAACGCTTTAAAAGATTTACCACTTTTTAAAAATTACAATTTTGCTACAGAACGTAGTAAATATTTAAGTGGTTTAGGTATTCCATTAAATACAGATTCAACATTAAAAGGTCAAACAGTATTTTTAGCTGAACGTTGTGCTGAATTAATGAACGATAATATTATTACTGATAGAACAATAATAGATGTGATGTCATTTACACAAAATGCTAAATCTATACCTTACCAAGATAAAGATAAATTTATTGAGTATGCAAAAGAATTTATTAGAGAATATGATTACATTTTTTATATTTCTCCTGATGGATTGCCTATTGAAGATAATGGAATACGTGAGATAGATGAACATTATAGAGATGTTATAGATTTTACTATTACAAGTTTTATTAGAAAATATGCATATATGATGAAAAATGTAGAAACTATAAAAGGCACTACAGAAGAACGAATTGAACAAATGTTAAATATAATAGAATCTTAACATATTTATAATAAAACATACTATACCATGAAAGAAACAAATTTAAAATCGTTCATTAAAGAAGAAATTATTTCTATTTTATCTGAGGCAACAGATGAAGAAGTTAAAAATCAAGAATTATTAAATAAAGAGTTAGAAAAAACTGTAAAACATAAAAAAGAACTAGCAAATGAAGATATTGATGTAGATGATGATAAAGATGCTGTAAAAGCAGCAAAAGCTGCTAGAGGTAAATTTAAAAAATTAGACTTAGCAGTTAAATCATTAAAAGACATTAAAAAAGAAATGGTATCTTATGCCAAAGAATATGGCAAATCAAATGATGAAAGCAGAAAAGAAGAAATAAAAAATATTCTAAGAAAAAAAACACCAATAAAAAAAGAATTAGAATCTTTAGTTAAAAAATTAGAAAAAGACGCAATATGAGTTTACTAACAAAAATATTTTCAGGAGGAGCCAAAGATCTTATAGAAGGTGTAGGAGGAGTTATAGACAAACTACATACATCTAAAGAAGAAAAATTAGAGGCTGAATTAAAAGTAAAAGAATTAATCTCAGATTACCAATCAAAAATGGAAGCTAATATTACAGACAGATGGAAATCTGATATGAATAGTGATAGTTGGTTAAGTAAAAATGTAAGACCTATGGTTTTAGTATTTTTAGTAGTTTCTACTGTTCTTATGATATTCATTGATGCTGGAACCATTAACTTTGGTGTAGAAGAAAAATGGACAGATTTATTACAACTAGTATTAATAACAGTTATTGGTGCTTATTTTGGAGGAAGATCAATAGAGAAAGTTAGAAAAAATAAATAAATAAATTGTCAGATTTAAAAAAAGTTATACGTCAAGAGTATCTTAAATGCGCTAAAGATCCTGTGCATTTTATGCGTAAATATTGTTATATACAGCACCCACAACGCGGGCGCATACAATTTAATTTATTCCCATTCCAAGATAAAGTATTAACGTTATGGAGAGATAATCCATATTCAATAATTCTTAAATCTAGACAATTAGGTATTTCAACTTTATCAGCTGGTTACTCTTTATGGATGATGACATTTCATAAGGATAAAAATATTCTTTGTATTGCAACAAAACAGGATACAGCTAAAAATATGGTTACAAAGGTAAAATTTATGTATGAAAATTTACCTTCCTGGCTTAAAATAGATGCCCCTGAAAATAATAAATTAACACTTCGATTAGCAAATGGATCACAAATTAAAGCCACATCAGCTTCAAGTGATGCCGGTAGATCAGAAGCAGTATCTTTATTATTAATTGATGAGGCAGCTTTTATTGATAATATTGGAGAAATTTGGGCATCGGCACAACAAACCTTAGCAACTGGAGGGGGATGTATTGCATTAAGTACTCCTTATGGTACAGGTAATTGGTTTCACCAAACATGGACAAGAGCCGAAGGTGGTGAAAATGATTTTTTACCTATTAAATTACCTTGGTATGTGCATCCCGATAGAGATGAAGCTTGGAGAAAAAAACAAGATGAATTACTAGGAGATCCTAGAATGGCGGCACAAGAGTGTGATTGTGATTTTAGCACTTCAGGTGATATTGTATTTTATAATGAATATATGGAATATTATGAAAAATCTTTTATTAAGGATCCCCTAGAAAGAAGGGGAGCAGATCAAAATTTATGGGTTTGGGAATCTCCAGATTATAGTAGATCATATATAGTAGTAGCTGATGTATCTAGAGGTGATGGAAAAGATTATTCTGCATTTCATGTAATTGATGTAGAAACAAATGTACAAGTTGCTGAATATAAAGGACAATTAGGTACTAAAGAATATGGACATTTATTAGTTGGTATAGCAACTGAATATAATGAAGCATTATTAGTAATTGAAAATGCTAATATCGGTTGGGCTACACTTCAAGTAGCAATAGATAGAAATTACCCAAACCTTTATTATTCCCAAAAAACAGAATCAACTAATGTAAATTCATATTTTGATAAATATCAAGACCATTCTAAAATGGTACCTGGATTTACAATGTCATCAAGAACTAGACCTATGGTAGTAGGTAAATTTCAAGAATATATAAGTGATAAGGGAGTAACTATTCAATCTAAAAGATTAGTTGAAGAAATGAAAACTTTTATTTGGCGTAATGGTAGACCTGAAGCACAATCGGGGTATAATGATGATTTAGTAATGGCTTTTGGAATAGCTATGTACATTAGAGATACAGCATTAAAATTTAGACAAAGGGGATTAGATATAACAAAACAATCACTAAATAATATGAAAGTTAACAGAACATCATATCAAGGTGGTTATGGTTTTTCAAAAGGTTCTGATAATCCTTATCATATAAAAACAAAAGATGGACAAGAAGACATAAGATGGCTTCTATAATAATATTTATAACAATAACTAACACATAGATATGGCAAATACAAGTGTATTTTCAAGATTAAGAAGATTATTTTCAACTGACGTTATTATACGTAATGTTGGTGGTGATCAACTAAAAGTAATAGACAGTAGTACTATTCAACAAATGGGTGGAATTGAAACAAATTCCCTAGTAGATAGATATAATAGGATATATACTACTGCCCCTTCATCCTTACTAGGAAGACAATTTAGTTTTAATTATCAATGGTTAAGACCTCAATTATACTCAGAATATGATGTTATGGATACAGATGCAATATGTGCTTCAGCTTTAGACATAGTTGCTGATGAATCCACTCTTAAAAATGATATGGGTGAAGTATTACAAATTAGAAGTTCAAATGAAGATATACAAAAAATTCTATATAATTTATTTTATGATGTATTAAATATAGAATTTAATTGTTGGATGTGGGTTAGACAAATGTGTAAATATGGTGATTTTTTCTTAAAAATGGATATAGCTGAAAAATATGGTGTATATAATGTTATTCCTTATACAGCTTTTCATATTGAAAGACAAGAAGGATACAATCCAGAAAACCCCCAAGAAATTAGATTTAAGTACAACCCAGATGGTATAATTAGTGATAGTACAGGAATGTATGGAACCGGTTATGGTACTGGTGGAGCAGAAGATAATGGTATATTCATTGATAATTATGAAATGGCTCACTTTAGATTAATATCTGATGTTAATTACTTACCTTATGGTAGAAGTTATTTAGAACCAGGTAGAAAATTATTTAAACAATATTCATTAATGGAAGATGCAATGTTAATTCATAGAATTGCTCGTGCACCCGAAAAAAGAGTATTTTACATGAATGTTGGAGCTATACCACCAAACGAAATAGAAGCATTTATGCAAAAAACTATTTCTCAAATGAAACGTACCCCTTATATGGATGAAAATACTGGTGAGTATAATCTAAAGTATAATATGCAAAATATGTTAGAAGATTTTTACATACCAGTTAGAGGTAATGATACAACAACTAGAATTGATACTAGTAAAGGTTTAGATTATGATGGAATTCAAGATGTTGAGTACTTAAGAAATAAATTATTTGCTGCTCTTAAAATACCTAAAGCATTTTTAGGATATGATGAAAATATAGAAGGAAAAGCTACACTAGCAGCTGAAGATATTAGATTTGCTCGTACAATTGATAGAATACAAAGAATTATACTATCAGAATTAAATAAAATAGCATTAGTTCATTTATACACTCAAGGCTATACAGATGAAAAGTTAACTAATTTTACATTAGATATGACTACACCATCTATTATATACGAACAAGAAAAAATAGAATTACTAAAATCTAAAGCAGAATTATCAGCTCAATTATTAGAACAAAAATTAGTTCCATCTGATTGGATTTATGATAATTTATATCACTTTAGTGAAGGTGAAACAGAAGAATATAGAAATTTAGTTAGAGAAGATTCTAAAAGACAATTTAGGAATGCTCAAATTGAAGCAGAAGGAAATGATCCTGTTAGTACTGGTAAATCTTATGGTACACCTCATGATTTAGCTTCATTATATGGTAATGGTAGAATGTATTCAGATCCAGGAGGAGTTCCAAAACCTGAAAAATATGCTGCCGATGATCCTAAATTAGGTCGTCCTAAAAAACAAGTAACTAAACGAAATACCCAAGATGACAATTTTGGAAAAGATAGATTAGGTGTAAAAAGAATGAAAGATACTGACAAAAATGATGGAAATCTTTTAAATCCTAAAACCAAAGGTGGTTCATTAGCTTTAGAAAGTGCTAGAATAACTTTTCTAAAAAATAAGGATATATTTAAATCCTTAAATACTTTAAATAAAAAGAAACTAATATTTGAAGAAGATAAAGATGATTCTAAATTACTTGACGACTCTCAACTAAAAGGTTAATATTTATAAATAAATATATTTTTTAATGAAAATAAAACATTCCAAATTTAAAAACCCTGGTATACTTTTCGAACTACTTGTTAGACAAATAACAGCGGATACATTAAGAGGCGCAGATTCACCTGCCATTGATATGATAAAAAAATATTTTGTTAAAACAGAATTAGGTCGTGAATATAAATTGTATGAAACTATATTAAAATCTAGAGTCTTAAATGAGGGAAGAGCAAATATGTTTATATCAACAGCAATAGATAATTCTAAAAAATTAAACAGATCAGTTTTAAAAAAACAAAAATATAATTTAATTAAAGAAATTAAAGATTGTTATAAAGTTGAAGAATTTTTTGGGGCTAAAATTAAAAACTATAAAGAATTAGCATCATTATATACTTTAATAGAAGGATCACATTCTGAAAAATCAACTGATACACAACAGTTAATTGATAATAAAATTACTTTACTAGAATTTTTAACAAAGCAAGAAATTTCTGAAGAACGTAAACAAACAGTTTTAGAAGAATTTTCATTATATGATAAAGATACAAGAATTTTAACTTATAAAGTATTAATTGAAAAATTTAATACTAAATATGATAATTTAAGTAAAGAACAAAAACAAGTACTTAAAGAATATATTAATTCTATAGATTCAACCCCATCACTAAGAAATTTTTATAATTCTAAAATAATAGAATTAAAAACAGTACTTTCTGAAGTGGTAAATGATATAAAAGATAAAACTACTCAAATTAAGGTAAATGAAGTTTCTAAATTATTAATGGAATTAGGCAAAACAGATAAAGTAGATAGTAATAATCTTGTAGACCTACTCCAGTATTATGAATTAATTCAAGAAATAAAAATAGCAAATGGATCACAAATATAAACTTAAAGAAGCTCCTGGAAATGATTTACCTAAAGTTGATGAAAAAGGTGAATTTAAAATAGGAGACGTTAAAATTAGTGGTGGAATTAAATCAACCATTAAAGATATAAATAAAGAAACAGGAGCAATTTCTTGGGATATAGAATATATACCTAACTTTGAGGAATTATTTGATGATGCAAGTAATTTAGTTAAAACAGCTAAAGGTGTTTATACTAAAGCTAAAACAGATGATAAACTAAGATTAATATATGATGAAGCTCGTGTATTAAGAAATAAAATACGTACACATATTAGGAATGAATATCCTGATGAGTATAGAACAATAACAATGAAAATGTCTGAGGGTTTTGATGATGGTTTAAGAGATATTTTAGGTGATAAAGATTTTGAAAAAGTAATAAATACCCCAGTTCCATCAGTTGCAAGTTTATCTGCAATGAATGATAAAAGAGTTGAAGCTGTAGCAAAAGCTATAATAGATAAATATGACATTCCTAATGACGGTAGGTTAAAGGGTGTAATTAGAGTAGCATTATCAGATTATTTAGAAGAAATGTTTTCTAAAAATATACTTGATGCAAATGAAAAAGAAGTAGAAGAAATGTCAACTTCTGGGGCAGCAGGTGCTTATTTAACACCATATGCCTTTAGATTAAATAAAAAAGCATTAGGAACAGATGATGATACTTATGTTAAACAATTAGGCTATAAATTAGCGCCTAATCAAGTTAAATAGTAATTGGAGCTAGAAGCTACATATGTATAATATGAAATATAAGATAGTTAAAGAAAACAAAACAAAAGAAGAACAATTTCAAGAAGATCGTATTAACGCTTTTAGTGAAATTGAAAATCGATTAGAAGCAATTAAAAAGCCATTAAGGCAAGCTAAAATCGAAACTATAAAGTACTATAGAGAAAACCCAAACAGTTTTTCTGTAGTAATAGGAACAGATTTAATAAATGATTATATAAAAGACATTGAAACATTATTAAAAAATTAATATGAAAACATTACAAGAACAGTACAACCTAATTAAAGAAGGAAAAGGACATAAAGATGTGTTTCTTAAAGAAGCAAAATCACGTTTTCCTAACATGCTTACTAACTCTACAAACTTTACAGAAGCTGAAAAGATTTTGACAAATAGAAGTGTAATAAAAGAAAGCATTGGTGGGTATGTTGATTTAAAACCAATAACAAAAATTGAAAGTTTAAATGGTCCTAAAAAAGACTTTGAACTGGCTTTTGAAAAATTCCTATCTGAAGGAGAAGATCAATTATCTCCAATAATAAATGATGCAGGAAAACCAAATGCTATGGAAATTAAAACTCCAGCTGAATCTAAAGCTAAATTTTCAATAAATAATAATGGATCAGGTCAATTTAAGGCAAATAAAGAAGTTGAAAATAGTTTAAATAATCAATACCCATATTCACCATCAGAAAATAATATTAATAATGTTAGTGGCCAAGAATTAATTAATGGAGTATATTATGAATGTAAATCAAATCCAGAATTAGGATTAAGAGAAGCTCAAGAATTAGTAGTTAAAAACTTATCTAAAGATCCTTTACATTATGTAAAAGAAGGTCAATTTGGTGAAGCAATAGGATACCAAACAGAAAATGGTGGTATGAAAAAAAATAAAGGTGAAAATTATGGTGGTAGTGGATATAGTGAAAAATTAGAAGACAGTAATAACCATTATGCAGTAGTAAAAGAAAATAAAGAAGATAAACTTAAAAGTTTAATTAAAGAATCATTAGGTGGTGTAGTTACTACAGGTAACCCAAATAGCTTAGCTGCAATGTATGGCCAAGTTATTAGAGACGTAATGAATGAAGATAACGAATTTAGAAATTTTTCTGAAAGTACAAATGTATCATATGATGATACTAATGTTGCATTAGAAGCAAGACAAAAAGCAATAGAAAATTCACAGGAAAGAGCAGGTATGCATGAAGAAGACAAACCAGACTTTCCAGATATTGATGGAGATGGTGATAAGGAAGAATCAATGAAAAAAGCAGCTGCAGATAAAAAGAAAAAAGTTAAAAAAGAATCAATTGATTCAAAATTAGCTGAAATAGGAAAAGAAGCTGAAACTGTTAAAATGGAAGCTCAATTAAATTTCTTACATGATCACATTCAAGAAAAAATAGATAGAGTAAGTTCAATTCAAGAAGATGAAAATCTTAGCGAATTAATTGATAGGACGAAAATGAAACAAATGCAAAGAGAAATTAAGCTTTTAGAAAAAAGAAAAGGCAAGATGGAAAAATTGTATGAAAAACATTGTGGTAAAAAATACCAAAAAACAGAAATGGTAGATGAAGATAGTAATGCTAATTCAAACTATGGTAGCAATGAAAATAGTAATGAAAATAGTAATGATAATCCTGCAGTTGGTCAATCATATTCTGGTTTAGAAAAATTTAGACAAGGAGTAAATGAAGAAGAAGAAGTAGATGAATCATTTGATTCATTATCTAAAAAATTAGATAAACAAAAAGGTGTTGATAAAGAATATGCTGGTAAAATTGCTGGTAAAATAGCTAACATTAAAAGAAAAGGTGGAGGTAAAGGACCAACTGCTAAACAAAGTAAAAGAATGGAAGAAGATAATGAGGTTAATTGGAATGATAAAAACAATCCAACCAAAGGACCGTCTGGAGAAAGAGATCCAAGACAAGTAGGTCAGTCAGTAAGCCCTTATTCTACAACAAAATAAAAACATGAGCAAAAAGCTATTAATAGAAACTCATACTATATCCACATCCCCCGTAACTTTAACTGAAAATGTTAATAAAGAAAACGGAAACCTTTTAGTAGAAGGTATTTTAGCTACGGCTGAAGTAAAAAACGGTAATGGTAGATATTATTCTAAAGGTCTTTGGGATAGAGAAATGGAAAAATATTCTGAATTAATAGAAGAAAGACGTTCAATGGGAGAATTAGACCATCCAGAATCCTCTGTAATCAACTTAAAAAATGTGTCACATATAATTAGTGATTATTGGTGGGATGGTGATAATGTATTAGGTAAAATAGAAATATTACCTACTCCTGCTGGAAATATTTTAACTGAACTTATTAAAAATGGTGTTACTGTAGGCGTATCATCAAGAGGTATGGGTTCTTTAGAACAAAATGGTAATGTTTTAGAAGTACAAGATGATTTTGAATTATTATGTTGGGATTTTGTCTCAACACCTTCTAACCCAGGATCATTCATGCATAGCATAAAAGAAGGTAAAGAAATGGTTAATTATGATTATACTAAAACTAATCAAATTTTAACTGAAATTCTTTGTTCAAAGGGTTCTTGCCCTATAGTGTAATTTTACAAAATATTCATATACGTATAACCGTAATATGCCATCCTTTATATGGCATCCGATAAATAATAATTCTTATTACGATTCCTGAATAATCGTATTTCCCAAAAACAATTTTGTGATTATGTCAAAAAACCGAGATTTGCTTAAAGAAGCAATCGCTGATGCTAAATCTGTTAAAGAAACAGCTATCGCGAATGCTAAGCTCGCACTTGAGGAAGCTTTTACTCCACACTTAAAATCAATGATGTCTGCTAAACTCCAAGAAATGGATGAAGATGATATGGATGATGTTAAGAAGGAAGAAATGAAAGCTAAATCAAAAGAAGGCAAAGTTGATGAAGAAATCAACTTAGACGAATTACTTGCAGAATTAGATAGTGAAGAAGTTAAAGAAAACAAACGTACTGACGCTGAAGAAGAAGGCTACAAGGACGGCATGAGAGACGAGAAAAAAGACCTCCAAAAAGAGGACGCTCGTACAGATGCTGAAGAGGAAGGCTACGAAGACGGCATGAAGGACGAAAAGGAAGATATGGACGATAACATGGATGACATGGAAATTGACCTTGACGACTTATCTGAAGACGACTTAAAAAACTATATTGAATCTGTAATTAAGGACATGGTAGAAGCTGGTGAATTAGAACCAGGTGACGAATTTGCTGATAACGAAGTAGACGTTGAAGACGCTGAAGACATCGATGATGTTGAAGACGTAATGGACGTAGACGTAGAAATCGACGAAGCCAAAGAAGATATTGATGAGGAAAAAGAGTACATGACAAAAAAGGAAAAAGCTGAAGGCGACGATCGTAAAAACGATAATAAAGCTGAAACTGAAACCGAAAAAATGCGTAAAATGAAAGAAGATTTAACAATAGCTTTAGATGAAGTAAATTCATTAAAAACTGAGTTAAATGAAGTAAATTTATTAAACGCTAAATTACTCTATACCAACAAAATCTTTAAATCGAAAAACTTAACTGAAGATAAAAAAGTTAAGGTATTAAAAGCATTTGATAATGCTAAGGATGTTAAACATGCTAAAACAATTTTTGAAACATTAAATGAAGGATTATTAGATAACAATTCTAATAAATCAAGAATTAGTGAAATGAGAAAAGGTTCAGCATCAAAAATTACAGGAAAAGCTCCAGTAACTAAAAAACAACCTATAGTAGAATCTGATGTTATGGTAGCTAGATTTAAAAAACTAGCTGGAATCATTTAAAATAAATTATTAATCTCTAAAAAAATTAAAAAATGAGTTTAAATTCATTATTAGAAAGCGCGAACCCATATCATTCTTTACAGAGTGACGCAGCTAAATTAGCTAACAAATGGGAAAAAACGGGTCTTTTAGAGGGTTTACAAGAAAACAATAGAAATAATATGTCTATGATTCTTGAAAATCAAGCTAAACAACTCGTTGTTGAAAGTTCACAAACTGGTGGTGGAACTGCCTCTACAGGTAATTTCACAGCTGGAACAGGTGGACAATGGGCAGGAGTAGCTCTTCCATTGGTAAGAAAAGTATTCGGACAATTATCGTCTAAAGAATTCGTTTCTGTACAACCAATGAATCTACCTTCAGGTCTAGTATTTTTCTTAGATTTCCAATACGGAACTACTAAGGCACCATTCACTGCAACGTCTTCATTATATGGAAACACTACATCTGCAGAGGAGCCATTTGGTAACACAAATGCAGGTGGTCTTTATGGATCTGGTAGATTTGGATATTCTATTAACAACACAGAATCTACTGTTGCTGCCGCAACATGGGTTGCAGCAGTAGCAACAGCTTCTTGGAGTGATGTTGATTTTGATTCTTCACTTTCTGCTTCAGCAGTAGGTGATGCTTTAATCAAAGTTTCAGTTGCAAATACTTTATTACCTAGCTTTGATGCAGAAGGTGTTAAAGGATTCTATTGGTCAGGTTCAACTAGCTTAACTGCTAATTTACCGGCATACACTAAAGTAGATGGTTCGAATGTAATTTTCATCGTACCTTCAGCTTCTATGCAAGTAAATGCAACAGATGGATTAGTTACTTACCAACTTCAACCAACTGATCAATACAGAGGTGACTTTGAGGACAATAACCCATCGTTAAATGCCGCAAACTCTCCTGCTATTGACATTCCAGAAATCAATGTACAGATGAAATCATCTGCTATCGTTGCTAAAACTAGAAAATTGAAAGCTGTTTGGACTCCTGAGTTCGCTCAAGATTTAAATGCTTACCATTCTCTAGATGCTGAAGCTGAATTAACTTCAATCTTAAGTGAGTACATTTCATTAGAAATTGACTTAGAAATCTTAAGTATGTTGTTAGAATCAGCAGCTGCTGGAAACGAAGTATGGTCTGCAATTAACAACCAAGCAAACACTAACCAAGCAGGTAATGGTACATTTAGTGACTTAGGATTTTACAATTCTCAAGGACAATGGTTCCAAACATTAGGAACTAAAATCCAAAAGTTAAGTAACATTATTCACCAGAAAACACTTAGAGGTGGTGCTAATTTCTTAGTATGTTCTCCAACTGTAGCAACAATCTTAGAATCTATTCCAGGATTTGCTGCTGACACAGATGGTGATGCTGCTAAAATGAGCTATGCTTTTGGTGTACAAAAAGTTGGTCAATTAAACGGAAGATATAAAGTATACAAAAATCCATATATGACAGTTAACACTATCTTATTAGGATTTAGAGGTTCTCAGTTCTTAGAAACTGGTGCTGTATTTGCTCCATATATTCCATTAATCATGACTCCGCTTATCTACGATCCATCTACGTTCACACCTAGAAAAGGATTATTAACTAGATATGCTAAGAAAATGGTTAGACCAGAATTTTATGGTACAATTGATATAGTTGGATTAAATACTCTATAGTAATTAATTTCAATTAAATTGAATAGTTAAATTAAGAGCCCCGCATTAGCGGGGCTTTTTTTTACTATTTATAATAATAAAAATATTTCTAATATTTATAATAAAAATAACAATGGCTGATTTTAATCTTTTAATAAGAGAAAGACTCTTTACAGACTCAAACCCAAGAGGTGGTGATTATAATTTAACAATATCTAATGTAACCTTCTCTGATAATAGAGTTTTAACTGTACCTTCAGGATCTGAAACAACACTATTTAATATAGCAGAAGTAGTTGGACCAGGTCAAATTATATCTAGTAGTTTAAAATACGCTAGAATAACTAATTTAAATACAACTCACTCTATAAATTTATCTTTATACTCAGGTTCAGGAGTTTATAAAAAAGAAGTAGTTAATTTTGATCAAAAACCAGGTGGAACATTTATGTTATCATCTGCAGATTTTACTTCAAGTATAGACATTGAAGGAGTTAATGAAGATTATGGTCAAATATCATCTGTTACTGCATTTCCTTCTGGTAGTGTAGGTAAAATGGAGTATTTTTTAGTGTGTAATTAAAAATAAATAATTTATGAATGTACCAATTTGGGAAGGTAGTTCCTCATTTCAACCAGGACAAACACCTTTTGGATTTTATGATTACCAAGAATCATTTCAGATAGATGCTGATAAAATATCTGTATTTTGTGCTAACAGAATGGGTTATCCTTTAGTTGATATAGAATTACAATCAGGTTCTTTTTATACAGCTTTTGAAGAAGCCATTACTATATATGGTAATGAATTATATGCTTACAAAATCAGAGATAATATTTTATCATTTGAAGGTTTACCATCTGGTTCAAACCAAAATAATACTATTATAACCCCTAACTTTGATGTAATATTTAGATTAACTCAACAATATGGATCTGAAGCTGGAGTTGGAGGTAATGTTCCTTGGTACACAGGTAGAATTCCTTTAACAGCTAGTGTACAAGATTACGATTTAAACAATTGGGCAGCAGAACAAGGAATAACAGGTTCTTTAGGTATAGAAATAACAAGAGTATTCTACCAGGAATCACCTGCTATAACAAGATATTATGATCCCTATGTAGGTACAGGATTTGGTACAATGAATTTATTTGATTCATTTGGGTTTGGTGGTGATAGCCCAGCAGTAAACTTTTTGATGATGCCTTTAAATTACGATTTAGCAGTTATTCAACAAATAGAAATGAATGATATGATTAGAATGTCTAATTATAGTTTTGAAATTCATAATAATAAAGTTAGATTATTTCCAATACCACAAACAGGTAGTGGACATTTAGTATTTGAATACATGAAAAGGAATGAAAGAATAGAAAGTGGATCTATTGTTATTCCTGATGTTGTAACTAATGTATCAAACGTACCATTTGCAAATCCAAATTATAATGAAATTAATCCTATTGGTAGACAATGGATATTTGAAATGACATTAGCAATTACAAAAGAAATGTTAGGGTATGTAAGAGGTAAATATAGTACAATCCCAATACCAAATGCAGATGTAACATTAAATCAATCAGATTTAATAGCAGCGGGAACAGCAGAAAAAGTAGCATTATTAGAAAGATTAAGAGCATATTTTGATGAAACATCAAGGTTAGGATCATTAGATAGAAGAGCTAAAGAAGCCGAAGCCGTTATGATTGAAACATCAATGGTGCCCTACACAATTTATATAGGATAATATGGCAATGTTTGGTAGAAGTAGAGATGTGAGTTTAGTTAATAAACTAAATCGCGAATTATTGGGTAATATAATTACCCAACAAGCATCTTTTTACAAATATAAATTAGAAGAAACTAAAGTTAATTTATATGGAGAAGCTGCAGGGGAAAAATTCTATGATGGTCCTTTTCTATTTAATTGTTTAATAGATAGAGATCCACAAGAATATGGAGAAACTGAAGAAGGTATATTTTTTAATCAAAGAATTAATTTTTACTTCTTTAGACAAGATTTAGTAGATGCTTTAATACAACCTGAAATTGGAGACATTGTTCTGTATCAAGAGGGGTATTTTGGCGTACATAGTACAATTAATAACCAATACTGGACTGGTAAGAATCCTACGTATCCTAACGAAATAAACCCATTAAATCCAGGATTAGGCGATTTTGGTGCTAGTATATCTACATTAGTAGAATGTTATTATATTCCTGCTGATAAAGTAGCAATATCACCTTATAAAGAAAGATTCTAATGGCAAAAATAAGAAAACCAATACCAACAACTCAAAGACAATTAAGTGCTGAACAACAAACAGCATTTGATAGTTTAAGAGGCAACCCTAATCTTCCAGTTACAACCCCAAATGAACAACAAACGGGTATACCATTTAATAGATCAGAAAAAATGAGCTATAGAAATGATGATACTAAACCCTTTTCTATTGGACTTAAAGATTTAGATGAAGCAGTATTTTATTATTTCGATAATGTAATTAAACCTTTTGTTACTCAAAATGGAAATAGAAGAGAAGTACCTGTTATATATGCTGCTCCTGAAAGATGGGTATCATTCCAAAAAGATAGTTATTATAGAGATAAAAAAGGTGCTATTATGTTACCTATTATTGTAATTAAAAGAGATTCAATTTCTAAAGATAGATCAGTTTATAATAAATTAGATGCTAATGGACCTAACTTATATCAATCATGGCAAAAAAGATATTATGGTGGTAATTTTTATAGCGCTTTTGATGTATTAAATAATAGAAAACCTGTTGTACAATATGAAGCAATAGCAGTACCTGATTTTGTTACGTTAGAATATAGTTGTTTAATACAAACATATTATATGGAACAATTAAATAAAATAATTGAAGCATGTGAATATGCATCTGATGCATATTGGGGTAATCCTGAAAGATTTCAATTTAGAGCAAGAATTGACCAATTTACTTCTACAACTGAATTATCAGCAGGTAATGATAGATTAGTAAAAGGTAATTTTAATATTAGTTTAAAAGGATATATTATTCCTGATACTATACAAAAAGATGTTACCGCTATTAAAAAATGGAATTCAAAAGGTGTAGTATCTATAACAAGTGAAGTTGTATCTGATGCTAGTATTTTTGGTGAAGGAAATGTTATGAATCCTAGCGGAATTGGATACACTAAAGGTAGACAATAATTTGGATACCTAAAAAAGTTTTATTATATTGTTACATCAATTAAGTTATACATATGCCAAAACCCAAAATATATTTTCATACTAGTTATATAGGAGCTGGTGGTTACAACAATCATGCCCAAAATTTAATTCATGAATTATCTAAATTATCTGAATTAAAGATACGAAATTTTTCTATATCTCCAAAAACATGGAATGGGATGAATGATGAACCCCATAATGGTGAAGAATATTTAGATGATAATAAGAAAAAATTATTAAATTGTCAAGCATTATGGACTAATGAAGGATCTCACAAATACCTACAGGATCATCCAATGTATGTTAATTACCCAAATGAATTTAATCATAATGTTAATATTATATTAAATGAATGTAATCACCATTTTTATCATAGTGCCTATAAAGGCCCAAAAATAGGTTATTTGGTGTGGGAATCTACAAGAGTAGAACCTAATTTTTTTAAACTATGGAATACTTTTGATCAATTATGGGTAGCTTCTGATTGGCAAAAACAATGCACTATAGAACAAGGAGCAGATCCTGATAAGGTTAAAGTAGTACCTGAAGCAGTAGATGGTAACAAATTTAAACCAAATCCAAATATTGAATTACCTGATTATGATGATGGTAGATTTAAATTTATACATTTTGGTAGATGGGATTACAGAAAATCAACTAAAGAAATAATTGATGCTTTTTTAGATGAATTTGATTCTAAAGAACCTGTAGATTTAATATTATCTATTGATAACCCATATGCTAAGGATGGTTTTTCTTCAACTGAAGAAAGAATGGTTGAGTATAATATGGAAGATCCAAGGTTAAAAATAATCCATTTTCCATCTAGAGAAGATTATGTAAAATATTTACAAAAAGGTCATGTATTTTTATCATGTGCTAGATCTGAAGGATGGAACTTACCTTTAATTGAAGCTATGGCTTGTGGTACTCCTTCTATATGGTCAGAATGTAGTGGGCAATTAGAATTTGCTAAAGGATTAGGACTACCAGTTAAAATAAGCCATAAAGAACCTGCACAAAGGGGAGAATTTCATTCGTTTCATAGACATTTATTAGCAGGAGAATTTTATGAACCTGATTTTAATGATTTAAAAAAAGTAATGAGAGATGCTTATAAAAATTATGATAAACATAAAAAACAAGCATTAATAGAATCAGAAATAATTAGAGAAAAATTTACTTGGGAAAATGCCGCTAAAATAGCATATAATACTGTTAGTGACTTTATAAATACTGTCCCAGAAAATAAAATTGAAATCTCATTTAATTTAGGCCCTAAAGTTGAAGTAAAAGGCCATCATGATAAAGAATATAAAATTGAATTTATTAATGGTGATACAAATGAAGTTTTACATTCTTCAATGATTTCAAATAATATGTGGACTAAATGTAATAAATCTTATTATATCCCATGGATTATAAAAATTGATAATCAAATAGTACATACTTTTAATTTAAAAGATAAAGTAACAAAAGTATCATTTGATTCAAAATCAATAGGAGATACTTTAGCTTGGATGCCTCAAGTTTTAGAATTTAAAAATAAATATAAAACAAAAGTAGTAGTTAGCACATTTCATAATGAATGGTTTGAAAAATTAGAAGTTTATAAGGATTTAACATTTATTAAACCTGATGTACCTCAAAAAAGTTACGCTGAATATAAATTAGGTTGGTTTAAAAAAGATGGTAAATGGGATAAAGGACAAAATAATAAAAACCAAGCAAATGTTGTGCCATTAATTCAAACTGCTACTGATATTTTAGGTTTACCTTATAAAGAAATAAATTATGGTGTTGATTTTAAACCTAAAAAAAGACCAATTAAAGAAAAATACATCTGTATAGGTCCAAGGTCAACATCTGGTTTAAAAGAATGGCCTTATGAAAATTGGAGAAAATTAGCTGATAAATTATCTAAAAAGGGATATAAAATAGTTAATTTATCATATGAAGGTTTTAATGGTAAAAACATTATTAATAAGGAAAAATTAGATTGGAAAAATACTTGGAATTATATGTATCATGCTGAGTTGTTTATAGGATTAGGATCAGGTTTATCTTGGGCTAATTGGGCTTTAAATAAACATACTTTAATGATTAATAATTTTATACCTTTAGGGTATGAATTTGCTAATAATATTTCTAAAATAGAAAACAAATCAGTATGTCATGATTGTTGGGTAAAACCAGAATATACTTTTGATGCTGGAAATTGGGATTGGTGTCCTGAACATGAAGGTACAAAATTACAACATATTTGTATGAAATCTTTAAAGGTGAATGAAGTATTTAATAAGGCATTAGACTTAGTAGAACCAAAAGAAAAAAACTTTATATGGATAACAGGAGGAGATGAAGGTTATTTATCAATGATAGAAGTATTAGCTAAAAGTTTATTAAAATATTCTAAATATAAACTTATAGTATATGGTTTTAATTGTGATTCAAATATTGATTTACCTAATGTAATAAATAAAAGAGTAGATTTTCCTTTAAAACCTACTTTTGATCCTCAACGTGAAAAAGATTTATATGATAAAGATTATTCTTTATATTTTGCAAAGTATTTAGCTAGTATAGATTCTTTAACTGAAAATTATAAAAATTATGCGTGGTTAGATGGTGATGCCTTTGTAACTGAAAATATAGACAAATCCCTAAAATATATTAATAATAAAATAGATTATCCGTTATTTATGACTTATTATCATGGAGATATAAATCAATGGAGAACTATAAATAATATTAGGTTAGAAGGAAGTTATGGAAGTGAGTTATCATCCCTAAAAGGAATAACCAGAAACCCACACAATACTATAATAGCAACCGGATTTTATTTTTATACTCAAAGATGTTATAATTTTTTTAAGGAATGTATAGATTGGAATCAAGAATTAAATAAACAAAATATAAAAATATGGGTAGATGATAATGCCTTCTCAGAAGAAAGAGTAGCTAATAATTTAATGTGGGGGTCTGATCAACAAGAGGTAATGCCTGTTACATGGAATAATTATTATAGCTCAAAAGATGAAAGAGTGGTTAGTAGTTACCATTTAGATCAAGGTTTTGACGTAATGTACGATAAAGTAACACGGGAACCTTATTTTATACATGGTCCTGACCCATCAGTAAAACCTAAAGATAGTAACGTATTAAACATAGCTTTTAATGATTATAAATGTACTAAATTAATGATAGTAGCACACCCTGATGACGAATTAATATTTGGGGGAGCAGAATTAATTAAATATGGACCTGAATATAAAGTTGTTTGTATTACTAATAAAAATAATAAAGTTAGAAGTAATGAATTTATAAATGTAATGGAAGAACTTAATGTAGGGTCATATGAAATGTTAGATTATGAAGATGGAATAAATATTATTGAAGATTATGATTTATCAGACTATATTAATCAAAAAGAATGGGAAAAAATAGTAACACATAATCCTATAGGAGAGTATGGACATCCCATGCATAGAAAAGTATTTGATGCTATTAAAGAATTAACTAATAATTTTTATGTATTTGGGAAATCTATTCATAAATTAGATAAAAATACTTTAAATAAAAAAAATAAATTACTTAAATTATATAAATCTGAACAACCTATTATATCTCAATTACTAAATAAAAATGGAAATTGGTTTAAAACTGATTCTGATACTAACTATATTGAATATGAATCAATAACTAAATATGATGAAAGAATAGATGTTAGACCTTTTATAGCTTGTTATGATAAATAAAAATTTAATTATTTTAACCTGTCATTGTGATACAGATAAAAAATTAAAAGTATTAGAAGATAATATTAAAATATTAAAATCAAATTCTTTTCATATATTAATAATATCACATATACCTGTACCTTTTAAAATACAACAAAAAGTTGAATATTTTATTTATGATAAAAGTAATCCTGTTTTACACCCACCTCAAAGATTATTTAGGTTTTGGAATACAAGAGCCCACCCTACTAAAAAAGATAAAATATTAAGGTTAGAATCTAACCACCCAGATTATGGTTGGACTGTTTTTAATCAATTTATTAAATCAAGTAAATTTGCTTTAACATTAGATTATAATTTTTATAGTTTTGTTAATTATGACATTGAATTAAATAATGATTTAATAACAGAATTATATTCCCCAAATAATTTTATATGCTCTAAAGTAATAGATTCTAATAATGAAGAAAGATGGCCTAGTTTAGTATTTAATATTATTGGAAAGGATAATTTAAAAGATTTAATACCTAGAATTAATTTAGAAGATTATATAAATAAACCAAATGGTAAAGAAGCATTTGACTCAGCTGAAGATTATTGGAGAGTATTAATTGCAAAATATGCCTATAATTTACACCCAGAAGTAATTAAGGATAAAGTAGATTTTGGTACACCTTTTATTTTTAACCAAAACATACATAATGATTCTTTTAGAATATTTTTTGAAAAAAGTAATAACTCTAAATTTTTAGCAAGATTATTTAAAGAAGATATAACATTATGTGTTAATGATTCTAAATTTAAATTAAAACCTATAGAACAAATTTTTAATTTACCTAAAGATATAAAAACTATAGGATATAAATTAAATGGAAAATATTTTGATTTATTAGAAGAATATAATAAAAGTAGTAATCAACTTATAATAGAAAAAGATGCTTAAGGAATGTTTTTTAGTTAATGCTTATTGTGATACTAATGAAAAAAAAGAAGTATTACAAAATACATTAAAAGATTTAAAAAAATATAATAAAGATATAATATTATTTTCACATTACCCTGTAGAAGAAGATAGTACTCAACTAACAGATTATACTTTATTTGATTATAGTAACCCAATTATGGATTTAAAACATAGTGCTACTATACATTGGAAAAAATATAAATATTATAAATTAAATACTTTATATTTAGACTATGGTTATGCTGCTGTCCAACAATGGAAAAGAGGTTTAATATATGCCTATGATTTAGGATATGATAATGCTTATGTATTAAATTATGACTTAGTAGTAACTGACGATATCATCAAAACATCAGAAAACCATCTAAAAAAATATGATAATGTAATATTAGATTATGGTTTAGTTAAAATGAATGATGGGGGGAAATATGAACCCGCTCTTCATATGTCTTGGTGTGCCTTAAAACTAAATTCTTACATAGATAAATTAAAAGAAATAAGTTATAAAGATTATTATTACAATTCAGGGTTTGGTGTAACTGAAAATTATATGTATGAAAAGCTATATTCAGATAACTCTATTGTAATACCTTTTAATAAATGGGAAAAAGATGTAATTACCTCTATAAAAATGGATACTGATTTTACTAAACATTACTATGTTAGAGAAGGATATAAATGGATAATGGGCGAAGAAAAAATGTGGGTAAAAAATAAAGAAATTGGAACAAATAAATGTTTATTATTTTTATATGATATTAAAAAAGATTTAAAAGTTAAAATATCTTTAGATGATAAAATTATCTACCAATCTACAGTACCATCAACTTTAGAGTACCATTTAATTTATTTACCTTTTGAGTTTAATAAAGTTAAAGAATATATAGGGGAATATAAAAATAACAAATTTTATGATTCTATAAAAAACTTAAAACTTTCAATAAATAATTTGGAGATCCCAAGAGAATTAATTAGATTAACCCCAATATCAGCAATAGAAGTAGCAAATGACAACATATAAAGAACGTATTTCCTGTGAGTCTTGTGGACACATTAGTGACAAAAAATTTGATGTTATATATGACTTTGGAAATATACCCTTAGCAGGTAGTTTTCCATTACGTGAAGAAATTAATAATATTAAAACTTATCCTCTTAAAATAGTAAAATGTAGAGATTGTGAGTTATTACAAACTGATACTTTAATTGAACCTGAAGTATTATTTAAAGATTATAGATATATTTCATCAGTTGGTATGCAAAAACATTTTAATTCATATGCTGATTGGTTAGTTAGTAAAGAAGGTGTAAAACCTATTAATAGTGTGTTAGAATTTGGTTGTAATGATGGTCCTTTACTTGATGCATTGAGAAGTAGAGGAATACATAATACTATAGGTATTGATCCTGCTGCTAATATAGTTAAATTAGGTAGAAAAAAGGGTTT
>Ga0209634_1000857_pt1 | contig 23056 bp, 17 predicted proteins | sample LinPmetageLP40_FD_184043 | JGI IMG/M metagenome (GOLD analysis project Ga0209634, IMG submission 184043) | Marine viral communities from the Pacific Ocean - LP-40 (SPAdes) (version 2) | ecosystem: Environmental > Aquatic > Marine > Oceanic | place: Pacific Ocean | collected 2010-08-26 | reverse complement strand
ACTAAAAAATCATAAAAAGATAAATGATTTTTATCAAATTTTAATTCAATATAACTTCTAGAATCATGTTTACATATTCCCGAACTTGTTGTTATTTTAGGAGTTTGTATAAATATTTTTTCATTGTTGCTACCATAAGTAATTAATGAAACATAACTTCCACCACGGGTTTTTTTAGGATGGCTAAAATTTAAATTAGATAAATCTATATCTCTATAATTTTTGATATTAATAGGGTTCATATATATTATATTCCTTATTTATTATTATTTTGTAAACGCAAATCAAACATTTTTTTAACTCTAAGTTTATAATAATATTTATTATTAAATTTCCAAATTTTATCTATAATTAATGAACATTTACAACTCATTTTTTTTTCAATACTATAAGGATTTATATGATTTCCACTAATATCTATAAAATCACATAAAAATTTATCATTTTTAAATGGTAATTTACAAATTAATAAGGGGTCATATTTTGAATCTTTTCTTAATGATGAAGTAATTTTTATATTTAAAGTCTGATTAATTTTTTCTTCTAAATTTTCTATAAATTTACAAAAATCTAAATTTTTTTTAGAAATTCTTAATTTTAGTATAAAATTATTATACTCTTTTTCTATTCCAAATTGAATAAATAATTCTGGAGTATTAAAAATAAGATTTTTATTTAAATGTTTTAAAACTATACAATTGTTAGTAGTCTTGATTAATTCTATATTTGATAAATTAATTTTTTTAAAATATAAAGATGTCATAATAATATTTTTATTTAATTTCTTAAATATAAATATAATTCAATTATGTTAGTAAAAAAATTAACAAATCAATTATTAGATAAGTTTATTTTAGAAATTAAACAACCAAAGAATATGAAGAAAATTCACGTTAATATAATTGACCCATTAGTTGAATACATGTTTGGTAGATTATATCCATATATTTTAGTTACAACAATTATTTTCTTTTTAACATTTCTTCTTGCGTTATCTATATTTTTCTTAATGATTAAAAATAAAATATAATAATATAAATATGTATTTATTACTAATAGTAATAATCATAATCATAATTATTAATATAGATTTATATTGGACTGGTGATAAATATTCATTTAAACTACAAAATTTATTACCATACAAATTTTTTAAGAAAGTTGTTATTAATATTCCTTATGCATATAAACTTTTAGATGAATTACATACTATATTTTCTAAACATAAAATACCATTTTATCTTAGTGAAGGTACCGCTTTGGGTTTTTTTAGAAATAATGATTTTATTCCTCATGACGATGATATTGATATAGGAATTATAAATAAACCTAAAAATTTATATATATTAATAGACGATTTATTAAATAATTATGGTTTTACTTTAAATAGTATAAATGTTTATGGTTATCCATATATACAAATTAGAAAATATAATATTAATATAGATATTGAAGTTGTCAGAACTAATCAAAAATGTATTAGTAAAATGGAATCGTGCAATAAATTATTACCATATTTAAAAAAATTTAAGATTATTTTTATCAATAATAAAAAATTCCATATTCCTACACGAAAATATTATGAGTACATATATGGTAAAAATTGGTACAAACCAAAATATTATAAACCTGTTATATTTCCACTAAATATTATTTATAAAATTATAAACACTTACGTTTAGTATAATTTTTATTATTATAAAATAATTATATGAGTCACTTAAATAATCTATCAATATACTTAAAAGATTGGGTTACATATGATAACTATTTAAAAAAAATAAATAAAAAAACAAAAAACATTAAAGAGAAAAAAGATTTATTAGAAAACCAAATAATTAAAATATTTGAATCTAATGATATGACTAATACAAAAATTAATATAGGTGATAGTAAAGTTTTTTATAACGAAACAGTTTCTACTACAAGCTTATCTTATAAATTTTTATTCGAATGTCTTACTAAATATTATAAAAATGAAGTGAAAGCAGAAGAAATTTGTGACTTTATTAAGAATGAAAGAGACAATACTAAAAAATTTAATTTTTCTATTAAAAGAACTATGAATAAACAAAGTGAGTTATAATGTACTATATATTATATCCATTTATAATAAATGAATTCAGATAAAGATAATATTAAATTTTGGTTGAAACAAAAAACAGACAATAATATAACTAATTTTGAATTTATTGATGAACAATTCGATAAAATTATTAATTTTATGAATAATCATAATTTAGAAAGAAAATATAGTGATGATTTTATTAAAATGAACTTTATTAGATTTCTCTATATTAATAGTAATCCAAATTTACGTATTAATTAAATTTTTATTTTACAAGTATAATTTATTAAAATAATTATTTCATGCCTTCAGAAAAAGAAATAGTTGATTGTTTTGAGTTTAAATATTTTAATAAATTAATGGATATATATGAAAGTATAGAAAAAGATTGTCATCTCTCAACTAATATACTTAATGATTCTAACCTTAATATTAATATAAAATCGGATTTTATGGACTTAATTTTATATAGTATAAAATCAAATAGTATTTTTAAAAAATAATTATTTTATTATATAATAGTATATGAAGAAATCCAAAAATAAAAAATCTAAAAAAGGTGGATTTATAAGAGATGGTTCGATTCAACATTTTAGAGGACTAAAAAAAACTAATAAAAAGGGAGGATTTATACGTGATGGTTCTATACAACACTTTAGAGGTTTGAGAAAATCTAATAAAAAAGGAGGGTTTATTAGGGATGGGTCTATTCAACACTTTAGAAGATTAGGTGAAAAAAATGGCGGATTTATACGTGATGGTTCTATACAACATTTTAGAGGATTGAGAAAATCTAATAAAAAGGGGGGGTTTATTAGAGATGGGTCTATTCAACACTTTAGAAGATTAGGTGAAAAAAAAGGTGGGTTTATAAGGGATGGGTCTATACAACATTTTAGAGAATTAAGAAAATCTAATAAAAAAGGAGGGTTTATAAGAGACGGTTCAATTCAATATTTCAGAGGACTAAATAAAAATAATAAAAAAAGAAAATATAAAAAAAGCAAAAAAAGAGGTGGTAAAAGAAGAATAAACAAATATGGTGGTTCAAATAATGAAGATGCTATAGTTAGACAACCAGCCAATGTAGATGGAACTGGTGCTATAGATGGTGCTGCAGTTAGACAACAAGCCACTGTATATAGAGCTGCTGCTGTAGATGGAACTGCTATAGATGGACAACCAGCCAATGTAGACAGAGCTGCTGCTATAGATGGACAATCAGCCACTGTAGACAGAACTACTGCTATAGATGGACAATCAGCCACTGTAGACAGAGCTGCTGCTATAGATGGACAATCAGTCACTGTAGACAGAACTACTGCTATAGATGGACAATCAGCCACTGTAGACAGAACTACTGCTATAGATGGACAATCAGCCACTGTAGACAGAACTACTGCTATAGATGGACAATCAGTCACTGTAGACAGAACTGCTGCTATAGATGGACAATCAGCCACTGTAGACAGAACTACTGCTATAGATGGACAATCAGTCACTGTAGACAGAACTGCTGCTATAGATGGTGCTGCAGATAGACAAACAGCCACTGTAGATGGAACTACTATAGATGGACAACCAGCCACTGTAGACAGAACTGCTGCTATAGATGGACAATCAGCCAATGTAGACAGAACTACTGCTATATATGGCGCTACTGCAGTTAGACGACCAACCGCTGTAGTTGGACAATCAGCCACTGTTGGCACAAATCCGATGACACCTTCGGAACCTCAACAACCTATTACAGAACCTATACCAAACAGTATAGCATTAGCAAGAAAAGAAATAAATAATACTGAACTAAACTTAATAAGGCAATTAGACCAATTAAGACCCCCTTTACCAGAAAAGAGTAACGTACTTAAACAACAAGAACAAAAAATACAAGATGATTTAGCTACTTTGAGAACTGAATTAAAAAAAGCTGAACAATTAGATTCTCAATCTAAAAAAGGAGCATCTAAAGCAACCCATGATACACTTAAAAAACTATTAGTAGGTATTTATAAAAAAATCAATGAGATGAAAACGAATTATATTAATGATAAATCTATAACTTCTGCGGATTGGAATAATTTAAGGCCACCCGCACATTTAGGATTAAATAGTTCAAGTGAATCCAACTCAACACCATCCATAAGAGATTTAAAACAAGGCAATGCAACACCTGATATGACACCTATTATACCACCATCAAACCTACCAGAAGGTCATAAAATACCAGATATAAGTGACTTTATTTTAGATACGGACCATTTAAAATCTGATATATATCATTTAAATAAGGAAGATAATAGATTCAAGGATTTCAGTATTATAAAAAAAATGGTAGACACTACATTAAATACAGAATCTAAAGATGTTGTGATAGCTAATCAAAACAGCGCAGCCCTTCTAGACGAATATAATTGTACAGCGGGAAGTCTACCAATAGATATTATGACTTGTGGACCTGATAATACAAGTCTAAGTAATATTGATGGATTTCAAAATAAATATCCTATATTTGATTATAGTAAATTTAAAACAAAATATAATATTGAAGATAATGAACTTAAACATGCTCATCTCATGACAAAAACTATTATATCTAATTATTTTATACACCCAGAAGCTAATAAGAATCCTAAAATTAATAATTTATATAAGTTGATATTTTTCACTTCATATGAATCGGGTGATTCGCCAAAAACTTATGGAACAGGTAAATGGGATTCAAGAACCTATAATACACATATTGATTTTATACAACCTGAAAGTAAAAAAAATATTAAAAGTTGGCCTGCATATTGTAGTAAAATAGAAAGAGATAATGTATGTACAAATATTACTAATAAAGAAATAAATAATGGATTACTTGTCACTAATCCTATATTTATAAAAGCAAATAATTCTATGTCTGAATATTTAGAGGAAGAAACTAGTTTTGCTTCGCCATCTACCAACCGTAAAACTTATAAATGTAATAAATTACATAGTAATTGGCGTAATAGTGTTGGTGCAAAAACAATTAATTTATCAAGACATGTTGCTACAAATACATCAGACTTACCAAGTTTTGAATATAATATACCAGAAGGTTCTCCTGACTTCAAAGAACAAAAAATCGATGTGAAACAGCAATATCAAACTAAAAATCATATTAACTTTAAATATTATATTGAAAAATCAAATAATGGGTTGCACATAAATTATGCTTTTATAGTTCCAATAAATTACTATATTAATTATTGGTGGTTAGCAGAATCTGGACTTACAATAGATAATGAAGAAGACCTTAAAAAAGCACATGATAGTGTTGGTGTATTTACATCCAGTAACGACCCTTCACTTATTATAGAAAAATGGACAAAATCTGAAGGTGACACTCCAACTAAAAATATAGATTCTAGTAAATGGGATTTAGTTAAATAGTATTATCTATTATTTCAAAATCAATCTCAATTCTTACATCTTTACTATTAGGTTGTGGAAAATTTACAATAATACCTTTCTCTATATTTATCCCCTCCTTACGTAATTCTCTAAAATATTTACGTATTTGTAATTTTTCAGGCTCTTGAATTACTCTTGATATAGCTTTTAATTCAACAATGATATCACTACAATTAATACCAAATATATATAAATCAATTCTTTCAGTTTCTATACAATGTCTATTACCTTTACTATCTTGATAACAAACATTTATATGCCTCTCCATATCAGAGCATATACCCAAACAATCTAACTCATATTTCAATGCTTTATGATATATTTTTTCATTGTGTCCACTTCCTAATTCATTAAACACCCTTACACAACTATCTTTTATTGTATTTATTAAAATTTCCATTAAATATAATTAAATTATTTTATTTATATTTAATCAAATTTATTACAATTATATTATATATTTTTATTGATATTGTGACCATTTAGATTGACTAAACGGTAGCACTTTAATTTTATCTAATTTAGATCTAAATTCTCTTACTCTTAGTTCATTTTCATCTATTTCTTGAATTTTCATAACTTCATCATTTTTTGGTTTTGGTTTAGAGCCATAACAATTAGCACCAAAATAATAATTAGGATTTTCAAAAAATCCACCGTTCACACCAACATTACCACAGTCTAATCTATTCTCCTTGGGGCCTTGTTGCAATTTTTCCCATGTTTTTTTTTGAGTTGGAAATACAGCTATTTGTCCTTCGGTCCAACCATAATTACACCAATCAGCACCCTTTTTATATGCATCGATGACTTCATTTAATTTTGCTAATCTACCATCATGGGCCTCACACACAGCTCGTGCATCAGCATAAGTGTAGGTATTACTTCCTAAATTATAAACTTGGTCCTTTGTATCTTCAACTATTTCTGGAATATCTTCAGATGGTTTGTTATTTATTGGGTTAGGATGGTCTACATTATCGGTTGTAGGTGGTGTAGCTTCTATTGGCGTATTATCTAATTGTTCAGAATAATTTGGTACTCTATTTTTTTCTGAAAATAAAAATACAATCATAATTCCAAATAATATTATTACTAATGATATTATTATTATAAAAATAATCTTTGGTCTATCAGTTACATTCGTATTCATATTCATATATATAATAACAATATTTTAATTTGCATTAATTTATTTCTTATGATAAAATAAACAATACGCATTATTACTAATTAAAGAACTATTATCAATTTCTCTTACATTACTATCATCATAAACGTACCATTTATTATTACTATTTTTACAATATGCATAATAATGCCCACCATTTGTAGAACCTTCATGATTGCAAATACCATATAAATCATATACCGATGAAAACTTGTCATATCCAATACAATATTTTGATAAATCCATACTATTGATAGGAAAACTTACGTATTTATTATTTTTAATAACATTATTAGAAAATCTCTTTAAATGTATTATTAGTATTTTTGGAAAATTCCAAATTTTTAGAGTCTTTTTTGCTACTTTATATTCATTAGTTTTATCACATTTTACCATGTTATCACCGTCTAATATTTCAGAAGAAGTATATAAATCAAAACAATCATATATATTAATATTCTGAATATTATTAGGTATAGATAAATGAATAACAGAGAATGGCACATAATTTCTAGAAGAAATTGTATTTTCATATTCTACAGTAGATACCTCTTGTCCATAAAATAAATTAATTATAAATGAATAATTATCTTTAAAATATGTTTTCCAAGCCTTCATTGCATCTAATGCCAGTTTATCAGTCTCATTTACGATAGTACCTGAAATTCTAATTATAACCTCTTTACACAAAGCTTCATGCATGGTATCAATCATTAATATTAAAAATTCTTGTGTATCGTTTTGTGCAAAACCTACAAAATTAGCATTAAATTCATCATTTATAGCCATAAGTCTTATTGTCCTATTAAAACTATTCGGTGATATTGTACAATTAGAACTCCATATCCCATCTAATAATCTCTTCCATTCTTTTACTAGAATATGTTTACTATTAGAATCATCATAATCTTCTAAAAATTTATCTGATAAAAAATAGTCAGTTAATTCTAATGTGTTACTAAGACATTGAATTGCAGAATTCATATAACATGTATTACCTAAATTAACTAATCCACTTAAACCTTTATTTTCATATTTTTTTAAAGATAAAGTCATTTAAATATAATATAATATATAATATATAATTAATTAAAAACCTTAAATAAAAATATTATAATAATTAAATGCCAAGAGATACACACGATATAAATAACTTACAAGACACTATAAATCACTTACACACAACAATTAATAGACTTGACCATATAATTAATTATACTCATAATTCTTATCCATATCATTCTTATACCCCCCCTTTTTCATACACTCATCCAATAAATCCGTACATTAATTCTACAAGTATAGCAAGAAGACCACCTACTAATTTTTATCCATTATTTAATCCAGAATATAGTTTTACTTATCCAAATACACCTAGAAGTAGTGCATATAATCATTCACATAATATAAATACGACAAATCAACCACACCCATTAAATACATTTAGAAGGGGGTTTCATAATTTATCGCACACTCCTAGAACAGAAATGTCGAATCCCATAAATCCTTCTAGAACAGAAATGTCGAATCACATAAATCCTCCTAGAACAGAAATGTCGAATCACATAATTCCTCCTAGAACAGAAATGTCGAATCCCATAAATCCTCCTAGAACAGAAATGTCGAATCCCATAAATTCTCCTAGAAGTAATAGAAGACTGCATCAAAATACACCGTATGAATCTATTGAAATTTCAGTTATAGATAGTGGTGTTCAACCTATAAGTAATTTATTAAACTTACTAAATCCTAATAATACTAACGCGCCTTCAGGTATCTGCCTAAAAGATTTAAGGTTATCTACTAAAATAGTTAAAAATACAAATATTTTTGAAAAGTGTTCAATATGTCAAGAAGATATGAAAGAGGGTGAAGTATTAAGAACTTTACGTAACTGTAATCATAGTTTTCATATTAAATGTATTGAAAGATGGTTAGAAGATAATAAAAAATGTCCACATTGTAGACAAAATATTAATAGAAATAATTTAAGTGATATAAATCAAGACGACCCAAATGAAGATGATGAAGATGATGAAGAAGAAGTTATTTAGATGATACTATAAAATTTCTTTCTGTTATTATATTATAATGAAATATGGAATTATATTGCATTGTAATATTTCAAAGGAATTAAATAATATACATAAATTATATAAAGATAAATTAGTGTTTCCACCTCATATTACAGTATGTTATTTAGAAGATTTATCATTAAATGATATTATTAGTAAACTACAAAATACTAAAAAATTTAATATTAGATTTACAAAATTAAATAATGAAAAAAAATATACTTACTATGTACCCAATAATTTGAAAAATATTCATAAAATACTAAAAATATTTATTAAAAATATTTATGCGGTACCTAAAAAGGGGTTCCATATGTCTTTAATGTATAAGGGTAATAAAGACCACATTAAGACATTAAAAAGTTCTCTACCATTAAGTATTCCGATTACCAAACTTTATATTATGAAAGAAACTGATAATGAATGGAAAAAGGTTAAAACTATATTTTTAAATGACTAAAATTCTATTGTATAAAATCAATAAAAATTGATTATCTACAAACTCTTTTTGATTTATCAAAATGACCGATAAACTATATTATACATATAATAATATACATAATCTAGTTTATAATTTAGCATCTAAAATAAACGAATCTGATTTTAAACCTGATTATATTTTAGCAATTGGAGGAGGCGGTTTTATACCAGCAAGAATATTAAGAACGTTTTTGGATATTCCCATTTTATCTATTACTATAAATTTTTATGATAAAAATGATAGAATTAGTGAACATCCTAATATTATACAATGGATAGATACTAAGAAGTTAGAAAATAAAAAAATTTTAATAGTTGATGAAATTGATGATACTAGGCGTACACTAAAATATATAGTTAAATCTATTAAAAATGATGGAATAGTTGATTTAGGTATCGCTGTAATTCATAATAAAATTAAAAAGAAAGAAATAGAATTTGATATCCCATATTTTTCAGCAATAGATATAGAAGATAAATGGGTTGTTTATCCATGGGATAATAATGATATGATTTAAAAATAAACACTAACCTAATTTATTTAGATGGTTTAAAGTAATGTGTAATTTCTCTAACTTTATTTTTTTTATTTTGAGCTTGTCTAATAATATCTCCAAATAAAATTTCAGCGGCTTCTTCATTTTTTAAATCAGTTACTTTGGCTTTAGATTTATCTACACTATATAACTTTCTATATTTTTTATATTTATTTTCAAAATAATCTTTTGGTTTATTATAACCTTCTAGAGTTTGTACTATTAGTCCAAAAACTTGACTTACCGGTTTTTTTATTTGATTAGTAATATAGAATTTATAATCAGGTTTTAATTTATTCTCTAAAATATAAGTTGGATGTTCTACTCTATCTCCTTGTAATATTTTAACCCCTTTTTTTTCTGGATATTCAATATAAACATAAGGTATTCTATCATTTGATTTAGGTTTATTACCAGGGTCTCTTTCGGCCATTCTATCTGCTAAAACTTTATGTGCTATTGAATCCGGATTTTTATAATATCCACGTAAACTTTTAGTTATAACTAACATATCCATACCAAATTTACCATCCAATAAATCCTGTAAACTTGTCTTCATAAATCTAATAGCTTTATTTATATCTTTCTCATTCATAATTATATTAATTATTCCACCATATACATATTTTACAATATTAGCATTATCTCTTCTTTTTAATACAATACCCATACTAGTAGGCTTATACTTATTTATATCAAATTCATATTTATTACCAACATATCTCTTTTTAGATAATAGGATAAATGGCCAAAATGTTTTCTCATATTCTAAATTATGTGGTGCCTTTAGGTCAGACCTAAATTTCTTTTCAAATTGCTCACCTAATTCTATAGATTTCTTTAATGCTTCTTTACCTTTTAATTTATTTCCATTTTCATCTTTAGCATTAAAATTAACAAATATACTATCTGTATCACCATATACTACATCTGTTCCTGGAATATATTCTTGGACTTTTCTAGATGCTCTTTCTAACAAATCTCTACCAGTAGCAGTTGTAGAAGCAGCTATATCTTTCAAATAAATAGGACTTGTTCTAGCCCCAATCTGCCCATATAATGAATTTGCAGTAATTTTATATGCCAGCTGTAAACCATCTAATACTGATTTTTTAAATGGGTCGGATTCTGTCTTAATTTTAGCACGAGTAGATTTACGAGCTTTTAGTAAGAACTGTAAAATTCTAGGAATTACACCTTTCTCATCCCCAAATTGTACAAACCTACATGTTTTTTTACCAACTTTTTGTTTTCCTTTACTTAATATATTTGGGTCAATCCATTTATATACATCATGTGTAATATCTACAAAGTCATATCCTAATTTTTTTATCTCTTCCGCACCATTATCACCCATATATTTTTTATCCAATACTATAGAGTCGTGTGATAAATTTTCACTAATCATAGATGATGGGTATAATGATGCATAATCTAATACAGTGACCGGCGTTTCTAAATAAATACCTGGGGTAGGTTTTAAAACTATAGCACCTTCGTATCCCCCATCATTATCCCCAGTTATATCTTCATCATCAATAGAATATTCATATTTTGGAGCATTAAAACTACCAGCATGTTTAATTCTTGTTTCTTCTTTTTTATGCTTAATTGTAGGGATAAGGAAATTATCTTTGGCACATCGTTTTGATACTAAACTGAAGATTTTTACACCTTGTCCTCGCAAGAATAGATAAGATAATGGAACAGAACACACATTAGCCATACCAATATTATTTGTAATTATATCTAATTTATTTATAATATGCAAACATAAAGCACAATCCTGAATACAATACACAGCAACCTTTTTTCTATCTTTTGCAGTACCTTTTTGTAATCTAAATATATCTTGTGGACTAACATCATCTTTTGCTAATCTCCAAGTTGCTTTTTTATTTTCTAATTCACTTTCGACATTTTTCTCTAATATTATTATGTCTTCTTTAATATCCAATATTTTAATTTTAGCACCATCTAAAAATTTACATTCTTCACCCTCACCATCAATATAATGAATGGTTATAAAATTACCTATATTTAAATTTATAGCTCCTTTTATTTCAAGTTTACTAATTTTACCTTCATTTTCTATTTTCATAATATTATCTTTAATAAATGTCTCGGCAACATAATCTAATTTATATGATACTAAATTATGGTCTTTCTGAATAATTTTAAATAAGTCCATTTGAATTCTACCATGCATAGTTAAATAACTTAATACATTTTCACCTAAAGCAGATGATGCTAATTTTTTATTTTCTAATACAGATGGCAAACCTTTGATTCTTCCTAACATACTAAATTCATCCACACAGTTTAATTCTTCTGCTCGATGATACATGTACGAAAAATCAAAACCAAATATATTATATCCAGTTATTATATCTGGATCTAATTTTTTAATAAATTTAGCCCATGCTATCAATACTTCTCGTTCCGTTTTATATGACTCAACATGACATCCTTCAATGGGTTCACATGTATCTAATGTAATCATATGTTTAATACATGGTAATTTATCCCCATATTTCTGTACTACAGTGCCAATTTGAATAACTTTATCACCTTCAATAGCTGGAAAACATTTATCAAATAATACCATTATTTTTTGAATTTTAATATCACGAGATATATCTAACTCTGGCAAAAATTCAGTTAATTTAGAAACAATATGTATTAACGATAAATCAATTAATTTTATAATATCTTGTAATTTATCACTATCTAAATCTATTTTAGATATTACGTCAGAATTTGATTCTATAATACCATCATAATTTGAAATAATGTAATGAACATCTTTAATATTATCGAAATAGTTTAATAGTTGTTTGAATAATTTTATATAAATTTTCATAGTAATTTTACTAACTTTTTCTATTATACGTTTTGTTGGTTTTATATTAGTTTTAGTATATACCTTGGTAATATTACTGACTGTCTTATTTTCTACATTAATATCTTCAGTAAAAGCATCATCTATTAGAGTTTGTATTAACTCATCATCATCTAAAATGTCATCTATATTAGATTTATCATCATTATCCAATAAATCAAAGTTAAAATTATGAATAATATCTTTTGCTAATACTTTATAGCTTTCTGGATTTTCAATATAATACAATACTTTTTTAGATATCTTCTCTAGATACTTAAAATTAGGTTTTAGGTTAAATTTAGTATAAACATAATTTATATTTTCATTATTAGGTGAATCAATAAATCCCAATTTTATCAAATCACCAATATAATTTATAGGATTAATAATTTTTTCTTTTAAAGCTAGACTTTTTTTTCGGTCTATATTACGGTATTTTTTAATATTTTCTAAAACTTTTTTATAGTTATCAAGTACATCTGTTGCCAATTTTTTATATTTTTTTTTTGCTAAGGGAAAATCCCCATGACTACTATCCGCTTCAATATCAAAAGAAGCAATCTGAAACGGTGCCATATCATCTGTTTCAAACATATCAATATTTTTCCAACGAACATCTACATCAATTTGGCAATTTGAATTATTATTATTAACAGTATATTTACCAGCTTTTAAATTAATCCAACCAGCTGGTAATAACTCTCTAATATGAATAAACCTAATAAAAGGTGTAATATTTGATTCATATAGGTCATATTTTATTGGTATTTTATTTAATGATGGTACTCTTAATTTTTTATTTAATAATCTAATACAAGCATTCATAGCTTCTGTATTTTTGAAATACAATCTGATAAATTTGCAAATTTTATTATTTGTAAATCCCCAAAATTTTTTTTTCATTACTACAGTATGACTAATAATGGAATCTTTGAAAAATTTTGGTTTTATTTGTGATTTAAGATAATTTACAAATAAATTTACTTGTTTACGTTGCCAATTATTAGGTATACTTACATAATAATGTGGGGGAAATCCATGAATATTTACTGAAATAGAAGTTCCATTATTAGTAACACCATACATTCGAATGACATAAGTTTTATTATCTTTAAAGTTAAACTTTTTATTCTCTTCAGAATCACTAGAATCGCTATTACTAGATTCTTCATTCTCATCTAAATCTAATTCATTACTACTTAACCATTCTAATATTTGAAAGTTTATATCTACATTATTGTTGCATAATTTGATATTTTTATCTCCTCTTAACGAGTTCATTTTAATTTTATAAATATAATTTATATATTCAAATTTTTTTTATATAATAATCAAATTAAATTAAATTTCTGACTATATTATAATGAAGGACTTTGTATCATTTTTTTTTATACTCATCATAATAACTATTTTATATATTTATTTAGAAACTAAATCTTTAGATGTTAAATTTGTAGAATCTGATTTAGATAATAGAACATATTTAGTGCGTAATTTACCAGATAAAAAAGAGGCAGCAAAATTACTATCTATTATTCGTAATAGATTATCAACATTAGTTAGTCATTTAAAAAACAAACTACCTAACGATAAAAAAGAAGATATTTTAAGATTAAGTAGTAATTGGAGACCTAATAATATTAGCGAAAGCTCACCTAATAATAAATACACATCTTATTCTATTAATAAAGGAGAAAAAATAGTATTTTGTCTTAGGTCTAGAGATGAAAATAATAAATTAGTTACTATTAATACTATGATGTTCGTTGCTATACATGAACTTGCACATTTAATGACAAAAGAGGTTGGACACACCAAGACTTTTTGGGATAATATGAGGTATTTACTAAAAGTAGCTATAAGCTTAAATCTGTATGTTAAACAGGATTTTAATAAAAATCCAGTAAAATATTGTGGAACTAAAATAACAGATAGTCCATTAAAATAATTTTAATCAATTAAAATTTTCTAATATATAATTAAGGTATAATGAAACTTTGTATGAATTATAGAAAAAATAATGTATACAAAATTGTTGATATAATTAGTAACGAAAGTTACATTTTTTTAGATATATTGGTAGAACAAATCGAACCAATTATACAAAAAATTGAAAAAGAATCATTCGCACGTTTAACTGAAGCCGAAATAACACTTCTTCAAAATTATTATGGGAATAATATAATTAAACTAATTAATACTAAAGAAAAAATAAATTTTGTTAAATTTAGCTTAAATGAAGAAGATACAATATTAACTATTAAAAAAAAAATATTAGTGGCAATATATGATATTCAAAATAAATATTATATACCTTTAGGTCACCAACATTTATGGATTGATAATAATAAATTAAATTTTAATGAATTAAATAATATTAGAAAAAGAATAATCTATGAACATAAAGATTATACATTAGCAGATATTAAAACGCTATATCCAAATTTTTCGTTTAATTCTAGTATAGCTGATTCTACAATAATAACTGAAAAAAATATTAATTTAGTAAATATTAATAATTCATATACTATATTAGGTTATAAGTATGTTAATACTAATGGTGATAAACTCTTAGACCCCAATCCACTAAATTTTTCAGAGGACAATAAACTCTTATTTGATGATATATTATCTGTACAAAATAGTTTTACGCTAAAATCATATCATAATGCTAATAATATAATTTATTTAGTTGACTATGCTAAATTATCTAAACCAACATTATTACAGAAAAATCCTAAATTATTAGAAGATACGAAATTTTTATGGCCATACATAGATATAGACATTGATTTTTCTGAATCTGAAGATAAATATATTAGTTATAAAACTATTATAGACGAATTGATAAATATTCAAAGTAAATACAATAAAATTTTATTTAACATTAATATTAAAAATATTTTAAACAATTCTAAACTCTCAAAAGAAATATCCAATAAACTAACATCTTCATATCAAACACCAGATACTATACATTTGTTTAATTCATGCAAAGTTTCTAATATTATAATGCAGGCAAATAAACATTTATCTATTAATATAAATTTATACGACATATTTAAAAAATTAGAATTAAATTATAATATACCATTTATAAAATTAAAAGATGAATCTAAGAATAACTTATTTAGAATATATCCAAAATTAATAAATAATAATGAAAAAAAAATAGTAAAAAAGGATTTTAAAAATTATGACAATTACATTAATCCATATAGTATACACAAATACAAAGGTATCATAAGTAAAAAAATTTTACTTAATTGGAAAACAAATAAAGTTAGCTATCGTGAAAATTTAAATATAAAGGATATGATGGCAACAGACCATATGTATACAAAAAATTTACTACCTGAACTGTCTATTAAATTTTTAAGATATAATCACCATGAATTGGTGGAAGAAAACAAATATGGTACATTATTAATTCATCATAATGGATTTATTGAAATTAAAATACTAAATTTAGATAAAACAGATACGTATACTAATTGGTCTAACATAAATAAAAATTTAGAAATAGTTCGTAGTATAGTTAATAAAATTAATAAATTATGTTATAATCAAATTCCAAATATAAGTAAAACACTTACAAAAGAATTTAATTTAAATATAATTTCGTTAGATAGTCAAAGTTCTATTATGTTGCCTAAAATTAAAATATCTAAATTAGAAAGCATTTTAAAAGAATTTTATCCGTATGTTTATATAACCAAATCTGAATCTAGAAATATCATAAATCTTAAATATAAAAATATTAACAAATTTGAATCTTTTTTATCTATTAAATCTTATTTTTATAGATTAAAGAAAAAATCAACTTTAAATATTACAGATTTTAAAAATGTTTGGATTGAACAGACAAAGAGATTATTTAACATGAGTGAATTAGAATCGATTAATATATTAGATGAATTTGGTGAAACATATGATAGTGAAGATGCTAAAAATATTATAGAATTAGAGACTGATATTCAAATAGTTAAACAAGAATCATATGTCCCCGACTCACCAGATTTATATTTTATTAATATTAATAATTGTAATAATTTGAAGGAAATACAAAACATCCATAACCTATTATCTGTTATTTTTTTTATATTTTATACACCAGATGCAAAAAAACCTACTTCACCAAAAGTTAAAAAAAAATTACCAGAAATTGAATTGGCAACTACTAATAAAAAATACGTTGATGATAGTAATATAGGTTTAGATGATAATTTTTCAGATTTAGATTTTTCGGATGATGAAAGTGAGGGTGAGGGTGATGGTGATGCCAAATTAGATGAATTAACTGAAAGTCAGTTTTTGGAACAAGAAGACGAACAAGATGAATCATCAGCATCCGAATCTGAGGAAGATGTAGAATTATTACCTGGGAAACAATCTATAAGAACATATATGGTAGAAATGAGAAAAGAGAAGGATAAAAAATTACATTTTTTCTCAACTAAATTACCACAATATTCACCATTTAGTATTAAATGTGGTGCAGTAGATATGCGTCAACCATTTATTTTAAGTAAGACTGAATTAGCTAATTTTAGAGCAAAAAATCCAACAGCATTTGATGAACTAAAAATACTAGAATGGGGGTCTTCTAAAAAAAGTAAAAATTTTTATATTTGTCCTAGGATTTGGTGTATTCGAGATAAGATTGCGTTAACTGACAAACAATTAATAGACAATGATGGTAAATGTCCCTTTTGTCAAGGTGAAATTATAGATCCACAAATAAAAGAAATTAAAAGTAATAAAACTATAATTATCAGACGAGCTGGGTCTAATAATTATTGGGCGGATGAATATACCAAAGACAAATATAAAAAAACACCTGCATGGAAAAATTTTTTACAAAAAACCGAAAAAGATGCTTATCCAAGTTTTTTGATTCCAGATAGACATCCTAATAATTTATGTATGCCATGTTGTAATTCTAATCCCGAAGGTAATTATGATAAATGTATGATAACAAATATAGATTTAGCTACAACTGGGAATAAAATAGATATCAACCAAGATTTAGTAATAGGAGGAGAAATTGATGGAGTTACACTTAATGAAAATACTACAGTATTAGTTAAAAATCAATCTGGAACCGAATCTAAAGATTCTAGATATTATTTAACTGGTAAACCATCTAATTTTAATAATATATTCATTGTTACTAAATCAACCCCTAAGATTAAAAAAAAATTTACTAATATAGATATTGATTTAGATAATAAAATGATATTTCATATAACTAATGGTATCGAAAATAAACTAACAAAATGGAGAATTATTATAAGTAGTCGTGGTTACCAGTTTGATAAAGAAACCAAGACAGATACCGAAGACAAATATATTTTAGGTCCTGATAAATTTCCATTAGGACACAAAAAATTAGGACTTTTGTCTCCTACATTAGATAAATTATTTAAAAATAACATTCATTCTAAAATGAGTTCAGGAGGCAAACCTAAATCAAATGTAAAAATGTTTTTACGTAGAGGTGTAAAACCTGATATAAATTCATCATTTTTATCATCTATAGCTTCATTAAAAGAATTTAATTGTTATCAATTAATTAGATTAATAATAACTAATTTAGACCCAATAACCTTCGCAAGTTTAAATGAAGGCGATTTAGTAAAACAGTTTACACCTAAAAAATTGTATACTGATTCTAATATTTATACTTTTATAAAATGGTGCAAACAATATAATAGTGTATTAACCCAATTTAATAAACCCGATTTATCAAATGTTAGGAGTATTGATGAAATGAAAGAATTACTAAAACAAACTATCGTTATAATTATTTATCGTATTTTTATTTCATATGAGAATTTTAAACTTTATTGTGGTGATTTTAATATACCTAAAAATCCTGAACATTTTATTGACTTATTATCACGACAAAATGATTGGTTTTATAGTACTGGGTTAAATATAATAGTCCTAGAAAGAATAACTAATGATTCTGATGAACAAATTAATATGGTTTGTAATACTACTATATTATCAACTCATACACCTACATCAATAATTATTAAATATAAAGGATTTTATGAACCTATAGTGTATGTTACTACTTCGATAAAATATGATATATTAAAGGTATTCACACAATCAAATATTAAATCTTTAGAACACTATAATATTATTAAGTCGTTAATTAATATAATTAATATAAATTGTCGAGAAAATATAGATGCACATATAAAAACTAAATATGATGCTATACAACATCAATTATTTACAGAAATTGATACTGTAATCGATATTTTAAGTAAAATGTCAACTGAGTTTAATCCTAAATCACAAATAATTGATTCATATAGTAAATCTATTGGTATACTAACAAATAATAATACTATAGTTTATTCAAAACCTTTTGGATTAAGTAAAGAATATCCTATAACCAGATTGAGTGAAATTGATTTAATACCAGTTAAAGATATGATTGAGTATTTAAATGAGATAAGTAGTGTACAACCATTAAATTATAATAAGCCTCATAAATTAGTAAAAAAAGGTGATATGATAGTAGGAGTTTTGACACAATCTGGTACTATACTGCCTATCCAATATGAAAAATTTATACCAAAAAAGTATGATTTACCTTCTATAGATTTAAATTACAATGTAGGAATGAAAGACCAAATTAATTTAAATAAAAATATAAGAAATGAAAGAATAAACTCATTAAATGATTATAATAAATATCAGATTGTATACGAACACTTGAGATACGAACTATCTAAATTTTTTCAAAAAAAAGATAAAAAAATAATAAAACTAAAGAATTATCTTAGAGAAATCATTGAAAATCCAATTATAAATGTTTATAAAAAACGTGATATTATCAAACCTACAATTACAAAAATTATTACTAATTTAGTATTACCAGTAACTAAAATAAACCGAACAAAAAAAATGAAGAATAAAAATTGTCAAAATATTGCTACCAAAAAATGTGATAAAACTATTAAATGTGGTTTAAACCAAGTAAATCAATTTAAACTAAATATAGATGAAGAAGAATTTACTATTTATATTGGAAAATGTAAAATAAAAATAGAAAAGACAAATATTGAAAGTTATATAAATATGTTCATTGAAGAATTAGTACGTTCATATATTAAAAGAAATGAAATATTAGATGATATTAAAAACTTATCTATAGATATTGACGACGATGTTAAAGGTATTGTTATATCTGACGATACTTATGAAGAAGAAATAGAACAGTTTTATAATATTAAGAAAAATATATACTTATCACAAGAATATGCTTATTCTAGACTAAATCCAATATATTTTGATGAAACCTTAAATTTGGCTCCTGACGCAAAAACAAAAAAACCTCTTAAAAAAATCAAACAATTAAAAACTAGGATAATTGTTGCTACCTCAACTTCTTTAGATGGAAAAGATTGGTCCAGTAAACCGAATATAAAAGGTGGACCATGCAAATTTCCGTTTAAATATAGAACTAAATCAGGTGTGATAGAATCTTATAAATGTGTACCGAGTGGTAAAACTGAAAAGGGTTATTGGTGTGCCACTTCGCTAAAACAAAATGGATATTATAGAACTTATGGATTTTGTCCAAAAGATACTATGTCTGCAAATAATATTAAAATTGCTAATGCTATTACACCAAAAAAATCAAATATATACGCCGGTACTATTGATTCAAATGGTACAGATTTTAGTAAAGGTAAACATCTTAGCTCTTATAAATCCGGACAATGTATTTTTCCATTTAAATATAAAGGTAACTATGTAGATAAATGTATACCATTTACTAAAAAAAAAGGTTCATGGTGTGCTACAAGCTTGTATGATACTCCACCACAAAAAAGACATTACTATAAAACTATAGGTATATGTCAACAATCAAAACCAAATCATATTTCAATAAGTAAAAAGGCCGATAAATCTAAGGCTAAACCTATGAAGCTTAAAATACAACCTCCACCTAATACACCACAGTCTAATAATTCTAAAGAAATATATGGCGATATTTATAATCATAGAAATAGAATAAAAACATCATCCCAAGTTAAAGCTGGAAAATGTATATTCCCATATTCTTATAAAAAAAGGAAACATTATGAATGCTATCCTGGTAAAACTGGTAATTGGTGCCCAACAAGTGTAAACACTGATGGTACTGTTAAAACTTGGGCATATTGTCTAAGTAAAGGAAAATTACCAAAAAAATTTACTAAAAAAAAATTAAGAATTATTTCAAACCAAGTTGTCAAACCGAATAGCTTACCTGATCCAGTAAGTGTGTCATCTAGTGATGAACCAGATAATATATATGGTGATATATATAATAATAAAAATGTTTCTAAAAAAACAAAGAGAATTGTTGCGGGAAAATGTATTTTCCCATACAAATACAATAAAAAATTACACACTACTTGCTATCCAGGTAAAACTGGAAATTGGTGTCCTACTAGCCTAAAAGATGATGGTACAGTCAACACGTATGCATACTGTCTACCTAAAGGTCAACAACCAAAAACAAAAAAATCTTTAAAAATTAGGCTTCCTAAATATAATGTATGGATAGCGGAATATATGAGTAATAACGATTATAATATAGTTGAAACAGTTGTACAAGGGGATTGCTTTTTCGATTGTATTAGACTTGCTACAAAAATATCTATTAAAGACCAAAGAACCCAACTATCAAAACATATTACACAAGACATTTTTGATACCTACAAATTATTATTCACTAACGCTAGAATAAATTTAGTAACAGACCCTAAAGATACTAAAAGTAAAGATATTTATCGTGAATTTGATTTCATAGAATCAATTGACACATTATTGGACTTACAAAAATTCGTGCTAACAAATGATTTTTGGGCTAATTCATGGGCAATCGCATTTATAGAAAAATATTATAATATAAAGGTTTTAATTTTTAGCGAAGAATATTGGGATAATGGAGATGTAGACAAAATAATTAAATGTGGACATTATATTGGAGATATAGATGAAACTACTAGATGTAGTATTTGTGATATTACCCATAAAGAATTATCACTAAAAGATTTGCATCAAACTATTATTCTTAAAACTATTGATAGACATAAAGAAGTTGGTATTGCAGAACACCAATGGGTTGACCCAGATAATAATAGAACATCTTTTAACCCTAAAGGATATATAATGGTTTCGTATTCTGGTAATCACTATAAACTAATAACTTATAAAGGTAAATCATTTTTAAAATTTTCGGACCTTCCTGATGCTGTAGTCGAATTATTTAAACATTATTGTATGTCTACTGAAATAGGTACATACCATAGAATACCAGATTTTAAATAAAATTGAGGTGAATCCTTTTTTATACACAAATATACCATACAAATTGGTTAAATTAATACTATCAGAGAACCTAAACATGATGGATACTGTAGTGACGCTGGTTCAGATTTTGGGGATGAAAATGAGAAGAAATTTATCTATCTAAATAAGGAATACATACAAATACAATTTTTAGAAATAGCTCAAAATGTGTATTTAGCATGATACAACATTAAGTGCTAAAATGTATCTATAAAAAATTTTTTTTACTACAAATCCTAATGTAAATATCGCTCTAAACTGTACGCTTAATCATGATAAAATTGATTTAATATTATTTTAAAAAAAATTATAAATGAGTTTAGACTATTCTTCTAATTTAAGTTATGGTCAAAAAAAACGATTAAATAAAATTAATATAGAAAAATTTTATTTAATTGATAAAAAAGTAGATGATAGCAAATTAACATGGATGATTACAGGGTCTACATTTAATATTTATAATGTAACTGCTGATTTGAAATATAATAACCTACGATGTAATTGTCAAGATTTTAGTAGTTGGGCCAAGAAAGAAAATTGTATGTGTAAACACTGCTGTTTTGTTATAGTTAAAGTACTTAAAGAACAAATAGATTTACCTAACTCTAATATCTTTAATTTGAAAACCTTTTCAGACTTGGAAATGAGTAATATTTTGCACAACTTCAAAAGTGAAATTACTCATAATAACGATGATGAATATAAATTAGTTTTAGAAAGATATAACAAAATGATAGTGAATGAAGTAAAACCATCCAAGTTTGAAATAATTTCTAAAAAGAGCCAAAATTGTCCAATTTGTTACGAAGATATTAAAGATATAGAATCTAGTTTGGCTTGCCCAGATTGTAAAAATTCTTTTCATAAAAACTGCATTGAAATGTGGTTAAAAACTGGTAGTAATAATTGTTGTCCATATTGTAGAAGTGAAACCTGGGATCATTATATAAAACAAAATTTAGATTATAGAAATATATTTATAAATTAAATAATTATCCAAAAATTATGTTCTCTTCGCCATTCCCTAATCTATTT
>Ga0209634_1000854_pt1 | contig 23081 bp, 18 predicted proteins | sample LinPmetageLP40_FD_184043 | JGI IMG/M metagenome (GOLD analysis project Ga0209634, IMG submission 184043) | Marine viral communities from the Pacific Ocean - LP-40 (SPAdes) (version 2) | ecosystem: Environmental > Aquatic > Marine > Oceanic | place: Pacific Ocean | collected 2010-08-26 | reverse complement strand
GGGTCTGGCGCTGGCGGCCGGTCACGCCTTCCCGGAAGCCGTGATGCTGGCCAACCTGGCCGCGGGCCTGGTGGTCGCCAAGCCGGGTACCGCGACCCTGTCGGTGGCGGAGCTCTACACCGCGCTGCACGGCGACAAGCTGGCAGAATTCGGCGTGATCCAGGAGTCCGCGCTCATCCCGGCAGTGAAGGCCGCCCAGGCACGCGGCGAGCGTGTGGTGATGACCAATGGCTGCTTCGACATCCTGCACGCCGGTCACGTGGCCTACCTGCAGGAAGCGGCCCGCCACGGCGATCGCCTGATCGTGGCCGTCAATGACGACGACTCGGTGGCACGCCTCAAGGGGCCGACACGCCCGATCAACCCGGTGCTGCGCCGCATGCAGGTGCTGGCAGGCCTCGGTGCGGTCGCCTGGGTGGTGCCCTTCAGCGAGGACACCCCGGCACGCCTGATCGAGGCCGTGCTGCCGGATGTGCTGGTCAAGGGCGGCGACTATCGTCCCGAAGAGATTGCCGGGGGAGAGGCGGTTATCGCCAATGGCGGTGAAGTCCGCGTGCTCGGTTTCGAGGACGGCGTGTCCACCACCGCGATGATCGCCACCATTCTCGATCGCGAGGACTAGGCGTGAGCCTTGCCCGCGGCCTCTACAGCACCGCGCTGACCCTGTTGTCGCCCCTCATCTGGCAGCGGGTCTGGCGCGAGCACGATGCCCAGCACCCGCGCCTGGAGCGGCTGGGTATCATCCCCTCCACACCGAGCACCACGCCCGACAGTGAACGCCCCATCTGGCTGCACGCCGCCTCGCTGGGCGAGGTGGTGATGGTGGCGAGTCTCGTCGAGGCGCTGCGTCAGCGTTACCCACGGCGCCCGCTGGTGCTGACGACCATGACAGCCACCGGCGCTGCGCAGGCCGCACGTCTGCTGCATACGCCGCAGGGCTCGTCAGGGCTTGCCCCGGCCCGGCACCATTACCTGCCGCTGGATTTCCCGCTGAGCGCGCGGCGCTTCGTGCGTCGGCTGCGTCCGGTGCTGGCGATCATGGTGGAAACCGAGCTGTGGCCCAACCTGATGGCGGCCTGCGCGCGGGATGACATTGCGCTGTGCGTCATCAATGGCCGCCTGTCGCCGCGCGCCTTCCAGCGCTATCGCAGGATCGGCGCCCTGATGCGCGACAGTCTTGCTCACGTCAGTGGCCTGTCGGCCAAGTCGCAGCAGGATCTGGAGCGTTTCATGGCGCTTGGCCTGCCGCCAGCGCGCGGCACGGCCGTCGGCTCGCTCAAGTTCGAACTGGACATTGCTGAACAGGTCATTGCCGATGGCCAGGTGCTGCGCCAGTCATTCGCGCAGCGGCCGGTATGGATCGCCGCCTCGACGCATGACGGCGAGGATGGCCAGATACTCGCGGCGCATGCCGCGGTGCGTGACCAGCACCCTCAGGCCTTGCTGCTGTTGGTGCCACGCCATCCACAACGCTTCGAAGCAGTGGCCGCTCAGGCGGCGCAGTGGTGTCAGGCGCGCGGCGAGCGCAGCCTGCGACGCAGTGCCATGTCAGAGAGCGGCACCGAGGTGGCTGACGCCGTCTCGGTACTGGTCGGTGACAGTCTCGGGGAATTGCTGACGCTGTATGCGGCCAGTGATATCGCCTTCATCGGCGGCAGTCTGGTGCCCATCGGCGGGCACAACCTGCTCGAGCCCGCCGCATTGGGGCTGCCACTGCTGAGTGGCCCATCGCTGGACAACTTCAGCGAGATCGCCGAGGTGATGGCCGCAGAAGGCGCGCTCCAGGTCGTTGCGGATGACGCGGCATTGGCCGAAGCGGTGAATGCGCTGTTCTCGGATCAGGCCGCGCAGCAGATGGCAGGCCAGGCGGCCAGTCAGGTCGTGGAGCGCAATCGTGGCGCGCTGAGTGGCACCTTGGCGATGCTCGAGCACCACCTGCCGCTGTGACGTTCCCGCGCACGCAAAGTGTACATTGACTGTCTGGTCAGACAGAAAACGCCGCACAATCGTGCGGCGTTTTCTGTTTGTCAGTGGTCTGGCGCTGCGAGTGGCCTGGCTCTTTCCTGCGAAGCAATCGACAGGCTCGGCAATCTGCAGCTCAGCAGTCGACAAGCTCGGCTGTCACGCCCATTTCTGCCTCCAGCGCCCCCAGGCAATCACGTGCGGCGGGGCTGGCATTGCTGATCACCACATCAAAGTCACTCAGCGGGGCGATGAAGGCGGGGCGCACCATCTCGAACTTGCGCGCATCGACGATCAAGAAGCGCTGCATCGCGCTTTCCAGAGCGGCCTGCTTGGCCGCGACCTCATGAAAATGGAAGCAGCTGACGCCTCGCTCGGCATGTACCCCGCCCGCCGAGAGAAAGGCCTTGTTGATGCCGAGACGGCGGATGGCCTCCGGCATGTCGGTGGCGGTGAATGACTGGGTGGCCGGGTGAAAAAGGCCCCCCAGCATCACCAGCCGCACCCCGGGCAGATGGCCGACCGCGTTGGCCACATTCAGGGCGCAGGTCACCAGGGTCAGCGTCTGCTGGCGGTCGATGGCGGCTGCCAGATGGACCAGCGTGGTGCCGCAATCCACGTACAGGGTGTCGCCATCCTCGATATGACTGGCCAGCTGCTGGCACAGCGCTTGCTTGATCGGGGCGCTGGCGTCGATCTCGCGATCCAGGCGATAGACGCTGCCGGCGGATGAATCGACCAGCAACAGGCGGCCACCCAGAATTTCCAGCAGTCCGTTGCTGTGCGCCACGTCGCGACGAATGGTCATCTCCGAGACGGCGCATAGCTGTGCGGCGTCGCTCAGTTGCAGAGGGCTGCCTTCGCGCAGAATGGCCTGCAGGCGGTCGAGTCGGGCGGCGCTGTGATTGTTCATGCGGCTTTTGTCCTTTGGTGCCGGTTCCGATGAGGGAGCGTTGGCGAAAAACTGGGCTGAAGCGCCACGTCCCACGTCAGAAGCAGATGATAAACCACTGACACACAGGGAGAACCTCAAAAATGCCCCTTACATCGCCAGTCTGGCACTGGAAGACAAGTGGGCGTGAGGTAAAACGGACGTATTGACTATTTGGTCAGGCTGTGACTTTTTGAACATGGTGAGAATGCAGGATAACACTGCACGACGTTGAGAACGGGTCGTCGCAGCCCTGCACGCAGCACCCATAACAACCACAAGAACCCTCAGGATCTTCCCAATGAATCCCCTCATGAGTCTCGTCGGGATGGCTTCGCTCATCCTCATTGCCGTGGCGCTGTCGTCGAATCGACGCGCCATTCGCCTGCGCACCGTGGGTGGTGCCTTTGCCATCCAGCTGGCCATCGGCGCCTTCGTGCTCTACACCTCCTTCGGCCAGGGAGTGCTGGCCGGTGTCTCCGGTGCCGTCAGTCAGGTGGTCAACTATGCCGATCAGGGCATCAACTTCCTGTTTGGCAGCCTGGCCAATCCGGGCAGTGGTGTCGGCTTCATCTTCGCGGTCAAGGTGTTGCCGATCATCATCTTCTTCTCGTCGCTGATCGCGGTGCTCTACTACCTCGGCATCATGCAGTGGGTGATTCGCCTGCTGGGCGGCGGCCTGCAGCGTGTGCTGGGCACGTCGCGTACCGAGTCGCTCTCGGCCACGGCCAACATCTTCGTCGGTCAGACCGAGGCGCCGCTGGTGGTCAAGCCGTATCTGGCCAGCATGACGCGCTCCGAGCTGTTTGCCGTGATGTGCGGTGGCCTGGCCTCCGTCGCCGGTTCGGTGCTGGGCGGCTATGCGGCGCTGGGCATTCCGATGGAGTACCTGGTGGCGGCATCCTTCATGGCCGCGCCCGGCGGGCTGCTGTTCGCCAAGCTGCTGTTCCCGGAGACGGAGAAGCCGGACGACTCGATCGCCCTCGCCGATGCCGCCCTCAAGGATGATGATGCGCCTTCCAATGTGCTGGACGCTGCGGCCTCCGGTGCGTCTTCCGGCCTCAAGCTGGCGGCCAATGTCGGGGCGATGCTGCTGGCCTTCATCGCGCTGATCGGCCTGATCAACGGCATTCTCGGCGGCGTGGGTGGCTGGTTCGGCATGGACACGCTGAGTCTCGACATGATTCTCGGCTGGTTGTTCGCGCCGCTGGCCTTCCTGCTGGGCGTGCCGTGGAGCGAGGCGACCCTGGCGGGTTCCTTCATCGGCCAGAAGCTGGTGGTGAACGAGTTCGTCGCCTACATCAGTCTGGCGCCCTACCTCAGCGGTGACAGCATCGTCGCGGCCACCGGCGCGGTGATGACGCCCTACACCATGGCAGTGCTGTCGTTCGCGCTGTGCGGCTTCGCCAATCTGTCGTCGATCGCCATCCTGCTGGGGGGGCTGGGCAGCCTGGCACCGACACGCCGTCATGAGATCGCAAGCCTGGGGCTCAAGGCGGTACTCGCCGGCACGCTGTCCAATCTGATGTCGGCGGCGATTGCCGGTTTCTTCCTGGCGCTGGCGGCCTGATGCATTCCTCGCTCTCCGCCCGGTCAGTCGACGGGAGACATCCTGCCGGCATGCGCCGGGCGGCAAGCGAGGAAACATCGGGGCGTCATCTCGGGAAGCCGGGGGTGACAAGGTGCCTGGCGAGAGTGTGAAAAGGTTAACATTGTCGTCGAAGGCACGTTGATCATCCCCGAAATGTCGCTCTGTCGTTTTTGCGAGGAAGTGCTAACATCGCCGCCTTTCCAGACTGGGCCCCGTGCGAGTTTCACTCCCGCGCCTTCGTCGGACTTCATAGCGACAAGACCCGCTCAGCGGGCAAGACCACAAGAATTCGAACAGTCTCAACATTCAGGACAGGATCGTTACGCGATGACCATGCTCAAGACCCTCGCGGCCAGCACTCTGGCTGCCACCACGCTGCTGACCGCTGCAGCACCGGCGCAGGCTACTGACTTCAATGGCGATATCCACGCCAATGATTACAAGTGGCTGACCTTCAACCTGATGCGCAGTGAAGACAACCGCCTGCCGTTCCGCAACAGCGAAGATACCTACCTGGAGATGGAGTTCGGCGGCCGCTCGGGCATCGTCGATCTCTACGGGTATGTCGATTTCTTCGATATCTTCGATGACAGCTCCGATGACCAGAATGGCGGCGACAACTTCTTCGCCAAGCTGGCGCCGCGCTTCTCGCTGGACGCCATGACCGGTTACGACCTGTCCTTCGGCCCGGTGGATGAGCTCTACATCGCCACCGTCACCAACATCGGTGACAACGGCCCGGCTGGTGGGCTGTGGGAGCACTACGTCGGTCTGGGCAGCGATGTGCAGGTGCCGTGGTTCGGCAAGATGGGCTTCAATCTCTACGCGCGTTACGTGCGTGAGAACTACGGCGGTGAAGACGAGAGCAAGTGGGACGGCTACATGGCCTCCACCAACTGGTTCAAGCCGTTCGTCAACTTCGATGATGGCAGCTTCATCGCCTATCAGGGCTATCTGGACTACAAGTTCGATGCCGACGAAGTGGGCAGCCAGGCGGGCCGCAGCGTCAACAGCATGGAGTGGTTCAACGGCATCTACTACCACACCCAGCGCTATGCGATCGGCTATGGCCTGAAGTACTACAACAACATGGCGTTCTTCACCGATGGCTCCACTGCCACCGGCGTTCGCCAGGACACCACCGGCTTCGGCAACTACTTCAGCATCAACTACAAGTTCTGATCACCGCTTCGCTCTCGCTGAGCGACCGGCGCTAAAACAGAAACGGGAAGCCCCTCAGGGCTTCCCGTTTTTCGTTTGGCTGCTGTGGCATCTGACACCTGGAATCCGGCATCCGGCATCTGATGATCAGCGGAACTCCACCTCGGTGACTTCCACGCGCACCAGCTGGCGTGACCACTCACCCTCCGGCAGCGAGACGCGTACCTCGCGGCTATCGCGTGTCTGGCCGGGGCGCAGGTAGGTCTGGGGCAGGCGATATTCCCCGACCCACAGTGGCACCTCACGCGTCGCAAGCAGATGGCCATCATCGGCATACAGGCGCAGTCTGGCCTGCACGCCGATGACACTCTGGCCGGCCGTGTTGTCGAGACTGAACTGCAGAAGCGCCTCGTCATCCTCTTCGCTCACCGAGGACAGACGCGCGACCAGACCATCGCGGTGGCCTTCACTCAACAGGCGCGGATTGGCCAGCGCGCTGCTGTTGAGGCGTGACGCGCTGTCAGGCGCTGCGTTGCTGGCACCGGCTGATGGTGAGGTCGAGTCGCCAGCCGGAGCGACCGCCGCCGTCACCGGCACGGCCGTCGAGGTCGGCACCAGCGCGCTGCCAGCGCCAGTTTCCACGGACGGCCGTGTGGCCGGGGCGGAAGCGGCCTGCACCTCATCCAGCTGATATTCCCAGCTGTGGTCCGGCTTGAGCAGGATCTTGACGCCACTGTCGAGCGTCACGGTGACTGGCTGGCTGATCGGCAGGCTATCGGCCAGCGCCAGCGGACTTGCGCTGGCTGCCAGCAGCAGTGCGGTCGCCAGGCGCAGTCGTGGGCGCAGATTCATCGTCATGCCAGCTCCTCAGGCAGTGATGCGTTCGACGCCACTTTCGCGTCCCACCAGCAGCACATCGGCCCCACGTGCCGCGAACAGACCGTTGGTGACAACACCGACGATGGCGTTGATGCGCGCTTCCATGGCGATCGGGTCCTCGATCAGGAAGTTGTAGCAGTCGAGGATGCGGTTGCCGTTGTCGGTCAGCACGCCATCGCGGTAGACCGGGTCGGCACCCAGCTTGACCAGCTCACGCGCCACATAGGAGCGCGCCATCGGGATGACCTCCACCGGCAGCGGGAAGCCGCCGAGAATATCCACCTGCTTGGAGCCATCGGCGATGCACACGAAGCGCTCGGCGCAGGCCGCGACGATCTTCTCGCGGGTCAGCGCGGCGCCGCCGCCCTTGATCATCGCCAGGCGCGGGTCGATCTCGTCGGCACCATCCACGTAGACCGGCACGGTGCCGACATGGTTGAGTTCGAAGACGTCGATGCCATGGCCCTTGAGGCGCTCGGCAGTGGCTTCGGAGCTGGCGACGGCGCCGGCGAAGTCGTGGCGCACTTCCACCAGCGCATCGATGAACAGATTGGCTGTCGAGCCGGTGCCGACGCCGATGATGGTGTCGCGGCTCAGCAGTGGGCGAATCTCGTCAAGGGCGGCGCGGGCCACGGCCTGCTTCAGCTCATCCTGGGTCATGTGATACCTCGGGTCGGTGGGGCGGTGGTGAAAGTGGGCATTGGCGCGGTCTTCCCTACGTGGCCAGCAGTTTACCGCCGGCAGGCACTGGAAAACGGCTTGACGTGAAGCGCAACGCCGGAAAACGCCACATTATAACGGCAAACCCGGCGATGGCGCTGGACGCTCTCGCCAGCGGTCTGATAACAATGGGGGTTCGGTCGCGCTCATGCGGCCCGCGCTGTGACACATCAGGACATTCCTATAATGCTCGAACATTACGTCAAGAAAATCCTGTCGGCTCGTGTCTACGAAGCCGCCCATGAAACTCCGCTTTCGCCGGCACCCTTGTTGTCGCGTCGTTTCGGCAATCACATCTTCATCAAGCGTGAAGACCTGCAGCCTGTATATTCCTTCAAGATTCGCGGCGCCTACAACAAGATGGCCCAGCTGACGGATGAACAGAAGGCGTGTGGCGTGATTGCGGCCTCGGCCGGCAATCATGCGCAGGGCCTGGCGATGGCGGCCAAGCTGATGGGCGTCAAGGCAGTGATCGTGATGCCGCGCATTACGCCGGAAATCAAGGTGCAGGCCGTGCGCGAGCGCGGCGCGCGGGTGATTCTCAAGGGCGACGCCTTCCCCGAGGCGCTGGCCCACGCGCGTACCCTGATGGACGAGCACGGCTATACCTTCATCCCGCCCTATGACGACCCGGATGTCATTGCCGGTCAGGGCACCGTCGGCATGGAAATCCTGCGTCAGCACCCCGGCAAGATCGATGCGATCTTCGTGCCGGTCGGGGGCGGTGGTCTGATCGCCGGTGTCGCGGCCTACGTGAAGTACCTGCGCCCCGAGATCCGCGTCATCGGGGTCGAGGCGGAAGATGCCGCCTGCCTCAAGGCAGCGATGGAAGCCGGTGAGCGGGTGGTGCTAGACCAGGTCGGCGTGTTCGCCGAAGGCGTGGCGGTCGCGCAGATCGGCGCGGCACCGTTCGAGCTCATCCAGCACACCGTCGATGAGGTCATCACCGTCAATACCGATGAGATGTGTGCGGCGGTCAAGGACATCTTCGAGGATACGCGCGCCGTCTCCGAAACCAGTGGCGCACTGTCACTGGCGGGCCTCAAGAAATACGTCCAGCAGTCAGGTGCGGAAGGGGAGACGCTGGTCTGCATCAACTCCGGCGCCAACACCAACTTCGATCGCCTGCAGCACATTGCCGAGCGCACCGAGCTGGGCGAGCAGCGTGAGGCGATTCTGGCCGTGACGCTGCCGGAGCGCCCGGGGGCCTACAAGCAGTTCTGCAAGGTGATCGGCAAGCGCATGGTCACCGAGTTCAACTATCGCTATGCCAACCCGGAGGAAGCGCATGTCTTCGTCGGCGTGCAGGTCAAGCCGGGCGGTGAAGACCGCGCCGCTGTGGTCGAGAAGCTGCGTGAGGCGGGCTATGCGGTGGAAGACCTGACCGACAACGAACTGGCCAAGCTGCACACGCGTCATCTGGTCGGTGGGCGCACGACCAGCGATCTCGAGGAAGAGGTCTATCGTTTCGAGTTTCCGGAGCGTCCCGGCGCCCTGATGAATTTCCTCACCCACCTACCGGCGGACTGGAACATCTCGCTGTTCCACTACCGTAATCACGGCGCGTCGCATGGCCGGGTATTGATCGGCATGCAGATTCCCAATGGGGACCGCGCGCGGGTCGAGGAATATTTCAATGAGATCGGCTATCGCTTCTGGAAAGAGAGCGACAATCCCGCCTATCGCCTGTTTCTGTCCTGAGCGAGACAAGCGATGGGGCGATGATGGCTATATGAGTCATTGGCGTTGAAGGCGGCGGGTTGAGGCGCAGCTCATCATGCTTCATTGGTCACATTCGTGGATAGAAAAGCCCCGGCCTTCGCGTGGAAGGCCGGGGCTTTTTCATGCGTATCCGGCGGGCATGCCGCAGGAAATTCCACATTTCATGCCAGGCGCGAAAAAGAACGGTGTTTCTGGATGAGGCTCTTGTCGGCTGGGGTGACCAGACATCAAAAGCTGCGTGGAAAAGCGTCCATTCAAACGATTGCATGGTGATTGTCATACAGAAGTCAGATGCCTATCATCTGGTCACTGTCAGGAAGACAGTCATCGACAACCGTCACGCGAAAGCCACTGACGATATAAGAAGAAGCCCGCTCTCATGAAACGTAAGCCCGATCTGGTCATGGCCCTGGTATTCATCTTCGGGATTGGTGTAGTGGCAACCGGCTACGCCCAGACCGTAATGGGTTCCTGAATCCTGCGCTGCTGCCCTCACCGGCGGTAGCGGTGCTGCTGGCGTCAGTCTTTCTGGCGCCACGCACCGATGCCATGACCCTCCTGCCAGGCTTTTCAGCGTTTCTGCTCCCAGCTTTCCAACTTTTCTGCTCCCGGCTCCCCCTCAGCTTGACGCCTCGTCTGGCTTCACTGCGCTGCTGCTTCGCCTCCTCACAGATAGCCTCTTTCTGCCTGCTTTCACCCTCGACATCTCGCGGTCGTGCCATCGATCTCGTCATAAAGCCCAGCGCCTCATTCGGCACGGGCAGGGCGCACGACTTCGCGATCACTGACGATGGCGTCCAGCGGGACATCCCAAGGCTGTACCGGCAGGGCGGGGACCTTCTGACAGTGGTGGGCGAGACCGATCAACAGTGGCCGTGGGCCGGGATGGCGGGTAAAGGCGAAGCTGCGATCATAGAAGCCGCCGCCCATGCCGATGCGAGCCCCGCGCCCATCGAAGCCGACCAGCGGCATCAAGACGACATCCAGCGCCCAGGCAGGCAGGCGCCGCGCCTTGGAAGCACCGTGGCGGGTGTCCGGTTCGGCGATGCCGAAGCGGTTGCTGACCAGGGGTGTCTGATCGTCGTAGCGCACGAACCATAGCGAATTGGCCGCGAATGGACGCAGTACCGGCAGATAGACCTTCGCCCCTCGCCGCTGCAGCCAATCGCACAGGCGCGTGGCATCGATCTCGCCATCGTAGGGCAGATACAGGGCGACGTGGCGGGCGCGCAACAGTTCCGGCAGTCGTTTCAGCTGACGCAGGAGCGCATCTTCGGCTTGCAGGCGAATGGCAGGTGGTAGCTGACGGCGGCGTTGGCGCAGCAGACGGCGAAGCGCACGGCGGTCGGCCTGAGGGTGATCGAGCTCGCTGGGCAGCGCCCAGAGCGTGGTATCGAGTGCTGCAGAAGGGAGTGGCGAGCGTGGGCTCGCGGGTGCGGCATAGACCGCGGGGGGCTTACGCATGCCTGACAATCTCCGTCAGACAGGGTTCTCCAAGGTGCCGGTGTTACCGGGGGCCCTTGAACCCAGCGGTTCAAGGTGGGTAGTCCCGCGCAGCGCATCAGGCGTTCCGACGCACGGACATGCACACAGCACTGCGCAGTGGACTCCCTGGGAATAGCTTATAAGCTCGAGGGACATCGGCAACTGTCGTACACCCCAGAGAACTCATTCAGTCTACCAAACCCCGCCTGCCTGCCCAAGGGCTAATCCTGTCGGGAACAATCTGTTGCCTGAATGTATCAGTTGTTTGATTCTGAAGCGTTTTTACGCTCAGCAGCGCGCGCCTTCGCCTGATCGGCATAGTCGGCTGGCAGCTGACTGAGCGCGGCATCCAGTTGACGGTCCAGCGCGGTGAGGCGAGTCTCGAAGTCGCGCTGCAGGGCGCGCTCGCTGTCACGGCTGTTGATCAACTCATGCGAGATATTGAGCGCTGCCATCAGGGCGACCTTGTCGGCACTGATGGTGTTGCCGCGCTGCTGGATGCCTTGCATGGCGAGATCCAGATAAGCCGCCGCACGGGTCAGGCCATCTTCCTCGCCGGGCTGACAGCTGACGGTATAGCTGCGGCCGAGCAGGCTGATCTCGGTGGTATTGCGTGGGGTGGCGGAATCGCTCATGTAGATCCTCTCGGGCCTTGTCCGGCGTCATCCAGATTGATGCCGACGTCCTGCTGTCAGTGCGTCACCGTCGCAGTCAGGACGGCAAGCCAGAAGGAGGGCCAGTGCGGTAAGATGGGGGCATTCTCGAGCCACTATAGAGAGCCGCTTCTGGAGGGTCAACGCGCCGCGCGGCGCGGCTGCCTTGTGCTGCAGCACATCCTTCAGATGCCATTCTCCCGCTACAGAACCACTTCTCACTGACTCAATGGGGCCGCATCATGGCGATCATCAACGATACCTTCGACTTCTCGCTCGTCGCAGACCACTTCCTGGCTCACGGCAGCCTCAACAATCCCTCCTTCCTCGATGGTCAGCTGGTAGCCGCACTGGCGCTGGATGACATCAGTGCCGAGGATTGGCTGGCGCGCGTCTGCGCCTCGCTGGGGGTCGAGCAGCCGGCCACGCGTGAAGCAGGTGAAGTCTTCCTCACCTGGCGCACGCGCAATCAGGAGCGTCTGGCCGCCAGCGAGATGAGCTTCGAGCCGCTGCTGCCGGATGACATGTTCTCGCTGGCCGAACGTGGTCAGAGCCTGCGCGAATGGACGCTGGGCTTCCAGGAAGAGCTGGCCGGTGCCGATGACGATGTCCGCAGTGGCTGGAGTCAGGCGCTCAAGGATGCGCTGAGCGATGTCGAAGCCATCTCGAGTGGCCTCGCCAACGCCGAAGACCTCGACGACGACAACGCCGAGGACGAGGCCGACCTGTTCGCGCTGGCTGACCATGTGCGCATGGCGGCCTTGCTGCTGTATACCGAGCAGCACCCGGGCAACCCGGACGTCGAGAAGCCCAGCGATGACCAGCTGCCGGAAGGCGGTCTCGAGGGCAGCCTCGGCGTCAGCTCACATACCGATACCCACTGAATCGATGGTCACCCACCGCTTGCGCCGCGTCTGATGCAAGGCTGGTACAAGAGGGCGGGTGACCCCATCTACAGCATCACGCCTGTTTGTCACTCGAACGCGCCATGCCCGGCGGGTTCTCGACGGAGATTGCCATGACTGCCCCAGCCATCCTGCCCGCACCTGCTGCCCTGACGGCAGAGGATTTTCGTGCACGCCGCCAGCGCCTGATCGCGCAGCTGCCGCAGGGGGCTGCCGCATTGGTGGTCTCGTCGGGCCTGGCCCAGCGCAACCGCGACAGTGAATACAGCTTCCGTCAGAACAGCGACTTCCACTATCTGACCGGCTGGCCGGAACCCGAGGCGGCCTTGCTGTTGCTGCCCGGGCGCGCCGAAGGGGAGAGCGTGCTGTTCTGTCAGGAGAAGGACCCGCTGGCCGAAGCCTGGACCGGTATCCGCATCGGTGCCGAGGGTGCCGTCGCCACGGCAGGCTTCGATCAGGCCTTCACCAATGAGGCCCGTGATGAAGTGATGGCCAGCCTGCTGGATGGCCGCGAGCGTCTCTATGTGCTGTTCGAGGATGACGAAGCTCTGGCGCTGGCTCAAGCGCTGCGCGATGAGCTGGCCGCCGCGGTGCGTCGCGGAGCACGGCCGCCGGCCGCCTTCGAGGATCTCGCGCCGCTGCTGCATGAGCAGCGCCTGATCAAGGATGAGCGTGAGCTGGCACTGATGCGTCACGCCGCCGAGATTTCCGCGCGCGCGCATGTGCGTGCGATGCAGATCAGCCGTCCCGGCCTGCACGAGTATCATCTGCAGGCCGAGATCGAGCATGAGTTCCAGTGGCAGGGCGCGCCGGCTCCGGCTTACACCAGCATCGTCGGGGCGGGTGTGAATGCCTGTGTGCTGCACTACATCGAGAATCGCGCGCCGCTGGAGGATGGTCAGCTGGTGCTGATCGATGCCGGTGCCGAGTACGCCCTGTATGCCGGCGACATCACGCGTACCTTCCCGATCAATGGCCGCTTCAGTGAGCCGCAGCGCCGTCTGTACGAGATCGTCCTCAAGGCCCAGGAGCGCGCGGTGGCCGCCGTGGTGCCGGGTGCAACGTTGGTGGGCATTCACCAGCAGGTGGTGCATGACCTGACCACGGGGCTGGTCGAGCTGGGCCTGTTGCAGGGCGAGGTCGAGGAATTGATCAGCAGCGATGCCTACCGTCGCTTCTATCTGCACTCCACCTCGCACTGGCTAGGGCTGGATGTGCATGACGTGGGCAGCTACCGCGAAGCGGGTGAGCCGCGTCCGCTGGTGCCGGGCATGGTGCTGACCATCGAGCCGGGCCTCTATATTCCGCAGGACGGCGACATTCCCTTTGAGTATCGCGGCATCGGCATTCGCATCGAGGACGACGTCGCGGTGACTGCCGCGGGCCACGAGGTGTTGAGTCATGGCGTGCCCAAGTCCGTCGAGGCCATCGAGGCGCTGATGCGCGCGGAGGCCTGACGCCATGAGCGAGCCTGAAGCCATGAGCGGACGTGATGCCGAACACTTCGACATCGTGATCATCGGCGGCGGTCTGGTGGGCGCCAGCCTGGCCTGTGCGCTGGCGCCGCTGATGGCGCGTGTGGCCGACGAGAAGGGCCGTGAGGCTGCAGCGTTGCGTGTCGCCGTGATCGAGGCCAATGAGCTGCCTGCGGCGACGGCAGATGCCCGGCGCTTCCAGCCCAGTTTCGATGCACGTGCCAGCGCCATCGCGGCGGGCTCACGCCAGCGGTTCACCGCCTTCGGGGTCTGGGAGGCGATGTGCGAGCACGCCACGCCGATTCGCACCATCCATGTCAGTGAGCGCGGCCACCTAGGCGCGACACGCATGCGGGCCTCCGAGCTCGAGGTAGCCGCGCTCGGCCACGTGATTCCCAATGCCTGGATGGGTCAGGTGCTGCATCGCCAGCTGGCTGAGCTGCCGCTGGCCTGGTATTGCCCTGCGCGCGTGGCAGAAATCGCTGTCACGGCGGAAGGCCATCGCCTCACGCTGGAGGATGGTCGTCTGATCGAGGCTGAGCTGACCGTGCTGGCGGATGGCGGTCGCTCCGGACTCAAGGAGCGCCTCGGTATCCACAGTGCGGCGCAGGACTATGAGCAGCATGCCTTGATCGCCACGGTGGAGATGAGCCAGCCTCACCAGGGAGTCGCCTACGAGCGCTTCACCAGCGAAGGCCCGATGGCGCTGCTGCCGCTGGCCGGCAGGCGCATGGAGCTGGTCTGGACACGCTCCCCCGCGGACACGGAAAGCCTGATGACGCTGCCCGACAGCGACTTCCTGCAGGCGCTGCAGCGCGCCTTCGGTGAACGCGCCGGACGCTTTCGCCGCGTCGGGCAACGCCACGCCTATCCGCTGTCGTTGGTGCGTGCCAGCGAAGGCACGCGCCCCGGCCTTGCGGTGCTCGGCAACGCCGCCCACGCCCTGCACCCGGTGGCAGGGCAGGGCTTCAATCTGGCGCTGCGCGGCGTGACCGACCTGGTTGCGGCCATCGAGGCGGGCCTGACGCGTGGCGAGTCGCCGGGGGCCACCAGCGTGCTGAGTGACTTCGAGGAGCGGCGCGGCGCGGATCGCGACAATGTGGTGCTGTTCAGCGATGGCCTGATCCGCCTGTTCGGGGTCGAGAGTCGCTGGCTGGGGCATGCACGGGCAGCGGGCCTGATCGGGCTCAATCTGGTCTCGCCGCTCAAGCGCCTGTTGGCCAGACGCTCGATGGGCATTGAGCGCTGAGGTTGGTGGGTACTCACTGACTTGGCTCGTGGGCAGAGCCTCGCAGGCAGGGCGTCACTGACAGGGCCTCACTGACAGAGCCTTGATATCGAGCCACGCGACGGGGCTTCGAAATCAGGGCACGAGATTGGTCTTCGAGATCAGGCTACGAGACAGAACTACGAGACAGGGAGCAGGCATGAAGGACGGTCGATCAGCAGGTAGCGCACATGACGCCGATGTCGCCATCGTCGGTGCCGGTATCGTCGGTGCCACCCTGGCGCTGCTGCTGGGGCAGGCGGGAATGCGGGTCATGCTGGTCGAGGGGCGTGAGTCCGCGACCCGTTGGCAACCAGATAGCGCCCCCGAGCCACGGGTGAGTGCATTGACGCCGGTCTCTCAGCAGCTGCTGAGCGGTCTGGGTGTGTGGCCGACGATCGCCGCCAGTCGCCTGATGCCCTATACCGGCATGCAGGTGTGGGACGCGGAGGGCAATGGCGAGATCCAGTTCAGCGCCGAGGACAGCGGTGTGCCGGTACTGGGGCATATCGTCGAGAACCGGGTCACGCTCGCCGCACTGGAGAAGGCCATCGATGCCTGCCCGGCAATCACGCGCTGCTTCGGGGCGCGTGTGGCAGGCATGGCACTTCCACGCTCAGGCGCCACATCGGTAGTGAATGCTTACCAACTCGATGCAGCGGAAGCGACCAGCCTGACGCTGACCGATGGCCGGACAGTCACCGCGGCGCTGGTGGTCGCGGCGGATGGTGCGCGCTCACGGCTGCGCGAGCTGGCCGGGATCGCCACGCGGGAACACGACACCGGCCAGGTTGCGCTGGTGGCCACGGTGCGCACCGAACTCGCGCATCAGGCCGTCGCGCGTCAGCGCTTCCTGCCGACCGGGCCGCTGGCCTTCCTGCCGCTGGCCGTCAATGACGCCCTGGCTCAGCCGGCCGAGGGAGCCTCGGCCGCAGAGCGGCATTGCTCCATCGTGTGGTCGACCACGCCAGGAGAGGCTGAGCGCCTGCTGGCACTGTCACCGGCGGCATTCTGTAGTGAGCTGGAAGACGCCTTTGAAGGTCAGCTGGGCGCCATCGAATGGGCGAGTGAGCGCTTCAGTTTCCCGCTGCATCAGCGCCACGCCGAAGACTATGTGCTGCCGGGGCTGGCGCTGGTGGGGGATGCTGCGCATGCCATTCACCCGCTGGCAGGGCAGGGCGTCAATCTGGGCTTGATGGATGTGGCGGTGTTGGCAGACGAGCTGCTGGCAGGGCATCGCCGCGGGGTGGCGCTTGGCGACGAGCGCTGGCTGGCGCGCTATCGCCGCCGGCGTCGCAGCGACAATGCCATGATGCTCAAGATGATGGATGGCTTCCGGCTGTTGTTCGGCAGCCGTCAGCCGGGCGTGCGGCTGCTGCGCAACTTCGGGCTTGGTTTCGTCGACGGCCAGGGCGAGTTGAAGCGCATCCTGATGCGTCAGGCGATGGGGCAGCGGGGTGAGTTGCCCGCCAGCTGCAAGCCGTAACAAGAGTGAAGGTGATGTAGTACCTGATCTGCCGGGTATGTGAGTGCCAACTATCATTGCTTGGGCGCAGGATTGGCCGATCGCCGCCACACAGCGCTATATATCTCCATACAAGTGCGCATGTCATGCCCCCTGCAACGACAAGGCCCCGCCAGATGGCGGGGCCTTGTCGTTGTGGCCTGATGATCTGGCGATCATGGCGTGATGCTTACTCGTCGCTTGTGGGCACGGTGGCCTTGAGCGCCGCGCTGCGCCCCAGCACGTTCATGCCCTTGAGCAGATTGAGCGCCTCACCCAGCTGATAGTCGCTTTCCGCCACTACCGGGCTGTCGGGTGCCTTGCTGCTGGCGGACTCGCTGGCGGCGTTGGCATTGTCGAGGCGCCCGTCGAGGTCTGCCTCGCGCACACTGAAGTCACGCCGCGTGTCGCGCTCGAGGCGGCCTCGCACGACCTCGACATCCGGGCGAATGCCCTCGGCCTGGATCGAACGTCCGCTGGGCGTGAAGTAGAGCGCGGTGGTCAGCTTGAGCCCATCGCCATTGCCCAGCGGCATCACCGTCTGGACCGAGCCCTTGCCGAAGCTGTCGGTGCCCATGATGATGGCGCGGTGTTGATCCTGCAGCGCGCCGGACACGATTTCCGCGGCCGAGGCCGTGCCGCCATTGATCAGCACCACCAGCGGGGTGTCGCCCGCCGGGGTAGCGGGCTTGGCCGAGAAGGACAGCTCGCTGTCGGGCAGGCGGCCTTCGGTGTAGACGATGCGGCCGCTGGACAGGAACAGGTCACTGATCTCGACGGCGGCCGAGAGAAGCCCTCCGGGGTTGTTGCGCAGATCCAGCACCAGCCCCTTGAGCGGCTCGCCATCGTTGTCTTCCCGCAGCCTGGCCAGCGCCGTGTGGGCCTCGTCACCGGTCGCGCTCTGGAACTGACTGATGCGCAGATAGCCATAGCCCGGGTCCAGCAGGCGCTGACTGACGCTGCTGCTCTTGATGATGGCCCGCTCCAGCACCACTTCGCGTGGCATGTCGGCGCCCTCGGACAGAATCAGCAACCGAATGCGAGAGCCGGCCTCACCGCGCATCAACTTGACCGACTCCGACATCGGCAGACCGTCCAGCGGCGTATTGTCGATCTTGAGGATGACGTCTCGCGGCTGCAGGCCCGCGCGCGCCGCCGGGGTGTCGTCGATGGGGGCGATGACGGTCAGCTGGCCATCGTCGCCGGTGCCGACCTCGATACCGATGCCGCCAAACTCGCCATCGGTATTCTCGCGCAGGTCCTGCCAGTCTTCCTGATCCAGATAGGCGGAGTGCGGGTCCAGCCCTTCGAGCATGCCGCGCATGGCATTCTTGAGCAGCGTGCGGTCATCGACCTGATCGACGTAGGTGCGCTTGATGCGCTCGAAGACCTCGGCGAAGGTGCGCAGCTCATCCAGCGGCAGGTCCGTGCCCTGCCGGGCATCCTGAGCGCTGTCGGCCGGTGAGGTGACATCTTCTGCACTGGCCGGCAGTCCGCCGCCCAGCAGGGCAAGGCTCAGCGGCACGCTGACCGCCAGCTGACGCAGGCGGCGCGGGGCAGGACGGAACGGCGACATTGCAGACATGCGATTTCCTTCTCGACGGATACTGACTCGACTGGTATCGAAATGCGCTGAGCGCCGGGGCCGGATGTCGAGGCATGGCAGGGGGAACACCACCCAGCATGCTCGCAGTCACAGGCTACTGCGAGCATATCCCGCGCGAGTGCCTGGCGACTAGCCCGCTGGCTAGCGGTGGCATTCAGCGCTGACTGACAATCAGACCATGCGCGAGGTGCCGCTGCCAGGCACTTCAGCGGCGCGCGAGCCAGCGACTCGGGTCTGTCGGCTGACCGCTGCGGCGCACTTCGAAATAGAGCGCCGGGCCATCACGCCCGCCGCTGCTGCCGACGCTGCCCAGTTGCTGGCCACGTGACAGGCTGTCGCCCGGGCCTACGCTGAAGCTTGCCAGGTGGGCGTAGAGCGTCAGCACGTTGTCACCGTGATCGAGTATCAGCAGGTTGCCATAGCCGCGCATCCAGTCCGCGAAGACCACGCGACCGGCGTGCGGCGCCGTGACGGCGGTGCCCTGCGTCGCGCGAATCAGCACGCCATCACGGTTGACGCCCTCGCCACGCCCATAGGCGGAGATCACCTTGCCCGGTGCCGGCCAGTCCATCTTGCCCATCGCACGCGTGATGCGGGTCTTGGGTGGCGGCGCGCTCTTGATCGACTTGAGGCGCTTCTCGAGGGTCTGGATCAGCTGATTGGCATGCGCGCGGTCCTGGTCCAGTTCGGCGATCTTCGCCTCATGACTGGCATAGCGCGCATCCAGCTTGCGCAGCAGGGCGGCGCGTTCATTCTGTTGCGCGATCAGCTGACTGGCCTGCTGCTTGAGGCCGGCTTGCACGTCATCCAGGCGTGTCTGGCGAGCCAGCAGCTGTGCGCGGGTGTCGGCCAGTGACTGGTTCAGCTCGGCCAGGCGCTCCAGCGCCGCACGCCGTGATTCGCTCAGGTGGTTCAGATAGACCTGCAGGCGCTCAAGACGTGCGGGATCATCCTGATTGAGCAGCAATTTCAGCTCAGGCTGACGACCGAGGCGATAGAGGGCGGCCATCTCTTCGGCGACCGCGGCCTTCTGGGCCGTCTGCTGCTGACTGAGGGCTTCACGCTTGCGCGTCAGCGCCACCAGCTGCTGCTTGATGTCATCGCGCTCATCCTCGAGCTTGCCGGTCTGCTGGCGCGTGGCGTTGAGCTGGCGCTCGATCTTCTCCAGCCCGTTGCGGGTGTCACTGCGCCGCGCTGCCGTGGCCTTGAGCTCGCCCTGCATCGCCTGGATCTCGCGCTTGAGGCGCTTGAGATCTTCCTGGGAGGCCTGCTTCTTCTGGGTCAGGGTGGCGGTGTCGTCAGCGGCCTGCGCGGTGGTAGCCACCACAGGGCCGAGTGCCAGCGGGGCGAGGCTCAGCAGCCAGGCAGACAGCACAACGCCGGAGACTCGGCTCCGGCGCTTGAAGATTCGGGGGCGGTCGCCCAGCCCGAGCGGCTTGCTCGGGCTGGGCGAGAGGCACGACGCACCGAAGGGTGCGCCATGCAGCCTGCTATCAGGCCTCGGCATAATCGACCAGCACCTTGCCATCCATCTCTTCCGGCACCGACTGGCCCATCATGGTCAGCAGGGTCGGGGCGAGATCGCACAGACGCCCGTCGGCGGCCAGTTTGGCATCGCGCTGCGTCACGTAGATCAGCGGCACCTCGAAGGTGGTGTGCGCGGTCTGCGGATTGCCGGTTTCCGGGTGCACCATCTGCTCGGCGTTGCCGTGGTCGGCGGTGATCAGGCATTCGCCTCCGACCTTCTCCAGCGCCTCGACCACGCGTGCCACGCACTTGTCGAGGAACTCGACGGCCTGGACGGCGGCATCGAACTTGCCGGTGTGGCCGACCATGTCGCCGTTGGCGTAGTTGCAGACGATGAGGTCGTAGCCGCCGGACTCGATGGCTTCCACCAGCTTGTCGGTGACTTCGCCGGCGCTCATTTCCGGCTTCTCGTCGTAGGTCTTCACGTCCTGCGGGGACGGCACGAGGATGCGCGTCTCGCCGGGGTATTCCTCTTCACGGCCACCGGAGAAGAAGAAGGTGACGTGTGCGTACTTCTCGGTCTCGGCGATGCGCAGCTGGGTCAGGCCACGGTCGGACACGACCTCGCCCAGGGTGTTGTGCAGCTCGGACGGCGGGAAGGCTGCCGGCGCCGGGATGTCGGCGGCGTACTGGGTCATCATCACCAGGCCGTCGTGGGCCAGCTTGGGCGGCGTGCGCTCAAAGCCTGCGAAGTCCGGCTCGACGAAGGCGCGGGTCAGCTCGCGTGCACGGTCGGCGCGGAAGTTCATGAAGATGGCCGCATCGCCTTCCTGCATGGCGACGGAATCGCCGATGCGGGTGGCGGTGACGAATTCATCGGTCTCGTCGCGCTCGTAGGCGGCAGCCAGACCGGCGACGCCGGTGGCGGCTTCATGCTCGGCTTCGCCGTTGGCGATCAGACGATAGGCCTGCTCGACGCGGTCCCAGCGGTTGTCGCGGTCCAGTGCGAAGTAGCGACCGACCAGCGTGGCGACACGGCCGTCTTCCAGGCCCAGGCCCGCGAGGTGCTCATCGGCACGCGCGATGGAGGCCTCGGCGCTCTTGGGCGCGGTGTCGCGGCCATCGGTGATGGCGTGGATATAGATGCGCTTGGCGCCCCGCTCGGCGGCCAGGTCGGCCATGGCCAGGGTGTGGTCTTCGTGGGAGTGGACGCCACCCGGAGACAGCAGGCCGATCAGGTGCACGGCACGCCCGGCCTTGACGGCGGCATCGATGGGCGCGGTCAGGATGTCATTGTCCTTGAGGGCATTCTCACGCACCGCCTTGGTGATGCGCGTGAAGTCCTGATAGACGATGCGACCGGCACCGAGGTTCATGTGGCCGACTTCGGAGTTGCCCATCTGGCCATCCGGCAGGCCGACGAAGCCACCATCGGTGTGAATCAGTTCGCTGGGATATTCACGACGCAGGCGGTCCATCACCGGCGTGTCGGCGGCGAGGATGGCGTTGTCCTTCTCCTCTTCGCTGTGACCGTAGCCGTCCAGAATGATTAGGGCGACGGGACGCGGACCTTGTGCTTGAGCTGCCATGACTTCCTCGCTGTGATGACGAATGATCTGGGGTGAGCAGGGGCCGGGATGACAGGATGATGTTCGACGGGCGACGCATCATGCAGCTGTCATGTCCTGCGGCCATGCTGTGGCGCATCCGTGGGGCAGAACCCTCGGCGGAAACGACATGTAGTGATAAAACTACCTGCTCGTTCTGCCCTCTATTAGAGGGGTGGTAAGGTGCCGAGTGCAAGTGCCGCAAGTGTATCGCCGGGATTGGGTTGCGCTATCGGTGGATCGCCCCGGCCCGGCTGAGCTGACAGCAGCCGGCGCATCGCCCGGCTACGCCTTTTTGATGCCATGCAGCGGCATTCATGCTTGGGCCTGTCATGTATAATGCTGGCTCCGTTACCTCAGGTAGCGGTCTATTTCCTTTGCCGCGTACGCGTCGGCATGCACGTCACAGCGGAGTTAGCCCGTCTCATGATCGAACAGCTGCTTCAGTTCGCGCAGAATCATCCCTTGCTGGTCGGCGCCTTCGTCGCCCTGCTGGTCGCCCTCATTGTCATGGAAACCATGCGTGGCAACCACGGCGTCAGCGTCAGCGAGGCCACGCGACTGGTCAATCGCGAAGAGGGTGTCTTCATCGACATCCGCGACAGCAAGGAATTCAAGGCCGGTCATATCGCCGGTGCCGTCAACGTTCCCAGCAGTCAGCTGACCAGCGAGACCACTCCGCTGGCCAAGTACAAGGAACGCCCGGTGATCATCGTCTGCAAGCACGGCCAGACGGCGGGACCGCTGGTGGCGCGCCTCGAGAAGGATGGCTTCAAGCAGGCCGTCAAGCTCAAGGGCGGCATGGGCCAGTGGGAAGCCGACAGCCTGCCGGTCGTGACTCGCTGAGTCGCAGACTCGCACGTCGCGTGTCTGCCAGCTGTCATTGCTCCACTGGCTGGGCAAGTTTGCGGGTCTGCTGGAGGCAGGCTTGCAACCAAGAATAAATCTCCGAACCCTCAAGGATATGTCTCATGGCTGAAGAACAGAACGCACAGGCTGCAGCAGGCGCAGAACAGGCTCAGGATCAGCTCCAGTTTGCCCTGCAGCGCATCTACGTGAAGGACGTGTCCTTCGAAGCCCCGAATTCTCCGGCGGTCTTCTCCCAGCCGTTCCAGCCGAAGGTCGCGCTGGAGCTGGATACCGAGCACCAGCAGGTCGGTGAGGAGCTGTTCGAAGTCTCCATCAAGGTCACTGCCCAGGTCACCAACGGCGAAGACAAGACCACAGCCTTCCTGGCGGAAGTCGAGCAGGCTGGCCTGTTCCGTATCGCTGGCCTGTCTGCCGAGCAGCTGGACCACACCCTGGGCGCCTTCTGCCCGAACGTGCTGTTCCCGTATGCGCGTGAAGCCATCGACAATCTGGTCAACCGTGGCAGCTTCCCTCCGCTGATGCTGGCTCCGGTCAACTTCGAGGCCATGTACGCGCAGCGCAAGCAGCGTGAAGCCCAGGGCGCCGCCGAGGCGACCGCTCACTGATCAGTGAGCCGGCCTTGATTGGCCACATGACAGGTACGACCAGCGACGGGCCCCAGTGGCCCGTCGCTGCGTTTTTGGGCGACAATGACCGCCGCCTTGCCTGCGATGCTGCATCGACTCATCGCGGTTCACTTTCACTGCTTCTTAGTCCGCGAGACCCCGTCCATGGCCATCCGTCTGCACTGCCCCGATCTTGATCTCAATGTCAGCGCCGGGGCGTCCTTCGCGCTCCCCGAGGGGCCTGCACGCCACCTCGGGCTGGTGCTGCGCGCCAAGGTCGGCAGTGAGGCGCAGCTGTTCGATGGCCGTGGGCAGGAGGTGCGCGTGCTGCTGGAGGAGGTGACCCGCAAGGGCGTCAGCGTGCAGGTGATCGAGGCGGTGCCCAATGACCGCGAGGCGCCGCTGGCGGTGCATCTGGGGCAGACGATCTCCAAGGGCGACCGCATGGATTACGCCATCCAGAAGGCCTGTGAGATGGGCGTGGCTGCCATCACGCCACTCTATACCGCGCGGGGCGACGTCAAGCTCAAGGGCGAGCGCGCCGACAAGAAGCTGGCGCACTGGCAGGGCGTGGCGGCCAGCGCCTGCGAGCAGTGCGGAAGAAGCGTCGTGCCGGTCGTGCATGCCCCGGTGGCGATGACGCAGTGGCTGGCCGAGCGTGATGAGCCGCT
>Ga0209634_1000853_pt1 | contig 23095 bp, 6 predicted proteins | sample LinPmetageLP40_FD_184043 | JGI IMG/M metagenome (GOLD analysis project Ga0209634, IMG submission 184043) | Marine viral communities from the Pacific Ocean - LP-40 (SPAdes) (version 2) | ecosystem: Environmental > Aquatic > Marine > Oceanic | place: Pacific Ocean | collected 2010-08-26 | reverse complement strand
CTGAAGTTCCTGATGAACCGGAATTACCTGAAGAACCTGAAGATCCTGAATTACCATTTTCTCCTGGTTCACCGGGTTCACCTTGTGCACCACTTGTACCTGAAGATCCTGATGTTCCTGAATTACCCGATGATCCTGAAGTTCCTGAATTACCAGATGATCCTGATGTACCACTTGATCCTGAAGAACCTGAATTACCTGATGAACCACTAGATCCTGAATTACCTGAAGAACCACTAGATCCTGAGTTACCTGATGTTCCTGATGATCCTGAAGTTCCTGAAGAACCTGATGTTCCTGAAGAACCACTTGAACCTGAATTACCTGAAGAACCTGATGAACCTGAGTTACCTGAAGTACCACTAGATCCACTTGAACCTGAATTACCAGATGTTCCTGAAGTTCCTGAATTACCAGATGATCCTGATGTACCACTTGATCCACTTGAACCTGAATTACCTGATGAACCTGATGAACCTGAGTTACCTGAAGTACCACTAGATCCACTTGAACCTGAAGATCCTGATGATCCAGAAGAACCTGATGAACCACTTGATCCACTTGAACCTGAATTACCTGATGAACCTGAAGAACCACTGTCTCCTTTATCTCCTGTTACTACAAAGGCACAAGTTATGTCTTCTGCATTTGAAAATGGTGAAGCTGTTGAAAATGCTTGTCCTGAAATAGTAATTATCCACCAATCTCCTTGATCCTCTAGATCTGATATTGAGAATAATAAAAATTGTGTTGCATCCGTTCTATTTGCTATTCTAAGATGACCTTTAACTGCTGATGTTGATGAATCAATTGTTTGTAAAAATGATTGAATGTCAGTTCCATCATCATCTGTTGCATCAATATATGCAGCAGTTGCTCCTTTTTGTCCTGCAGCTGAACCTGCAGCTGAATTTAATCTTATTTCTCCTGCTCCTGGGTCTGCAGCACTTACACTTGAATCGAATGTATAATCAAAAGTAGCACCACCAAACGAACCATCTGCTCCACTTGAACCCGAAGATCCACTTGAACCACTTGAACCTGATGAACCACTTGATCCTGATGATCCTGATGATCCTGATGAACCACTTGAACCACTAGAACCTGAAGAACCACTTGATCCTGATGTTCCTGAAGAACCTGAAGTACCCGATGATCCACTTGATCCTGAATTACCTGATGTACCTGATGAACCACTAGATCCTGAATTACCACTTGTTCCTGATGATCCACTTGTACCACTAGAACCTGAAGTTCCTGATGAACCTGAAGATCCACTTGAACCTGAATTACCTGATGTTCCTGAAGAACCTGATGAACCTGAGTTACCTGAAGTACCACTAGATCCACTTGTTCCACTTGATCCTGATGAGCCACTTGATCCACTTGAACCTGAATCACCAATTCCACCTGAAGTTCCTGATGAACCACTTGTACCATCTGAACCTGATGATCCTGATGAACCTGAGTTACCTGATGTTCCAGATGTTCCAGATGTTCCTGAAGAACCTGATGTTCCTGAAGAACCACTTGAACCTGAATTACCTGTAGCTCCTGATGAACCTGAAGTACCATCTGAACCTGATGATCCTGATGAACCACTTGATCCTGAATTACCACTTGTTCCACTTGAACCTGATGTTCCTGAAGATCCACTAGATCCACTTGAACCACTTGATCCTGAAGATCCTGATGATCCAGAAGAACCTGATGAACCACTTGATCCACTTGAACCTGAAGTACCACTTGAAGCAGCTGCTTCTTTTGTACCTACCCTACCATCTGTATCTACAACTAATACTGTGTTGTCTGATATAGTTGGTAATTGTGTTAATTCTATATGTGAAAATGATGCTGTAGTAGCTAATGAACCACTTAATCTACCATCTACACTAACTAAACCTGAACCACTAACTGATAATATTGGAACACCTGATATGTCAGATGCTGCAAATACTGTTCCTGTTAAATCGTCTGTTACTGAAAATAATTGTCCTTGACTTCCTTGAACATCAAAAACTGTTTTTGTTGGATCAGCTGCTGCTGAACCTGATACTGTTAATTTTGTTGAAGCTGAAAATATTAAATTAGGATTTGCTGTTAGTTCACCTGATACTCCAGTAGCAGTTGTTACTCTATAAATTGCATTATTTGCAATTGTAGCTACACCACTTGTTCCTGATGAACCAGAAGATCCACTTGAACCACTAGATCCACTTGAACCACTTGTTCCTGAAGATCCTGATGAACCTGAAGATCCACTTGATCCACTTGAACCTGATGAACCTGATGAACCACTTGTTCCTGATGAACCACTACTTCCAGATGAACCATCTGTTCCTGCTGTACCTGTTGTACCTGAAGTTCCTGAACTTCCACTAGTTCCATTTGATCCTGAAGAACCTGATGAACCAGATGAACCTGAAGAACCTGATGAGCCACTTGAGCCACTTGATCCTGATGTTCCTGAATCACCTGTTACTACGAAGGCACAAGTTATATCTTCTAAATTTGTAAAAGGTGAAGCTGCTGAAAATGCTTCATTTGTAATATTTAATATCCACCAAGCTCCTTGATCTTCTAGATCTGAAATTGCGAATAATAAAAATTGACTAGCATCTGTTCTGTTAGCTATTCTAATATGTCCCTTAACAGCTGAGGTAGAACTATCTACTGTTTCTAAAAATGATTGGATACTTGTACCGTCATCATCTGTTTCACTTATATAAGCTGCTGTTGAACCTTTTTGCCCCGCAGCACCACCGGAAGCTGAATTTAAAGCTATTTTTCCTGTTCCTGGATTAGCAGATGATACAGAAGTGTTAAATGTATAATCGAAAGTAGCTCCACCGAATGAACCATCTGCTCCTGAAGAGCCTGATGAACCACTAGATCCACTTGAACCAGAAGATCCTGATGATCCTGATGATCCTGATGAACCACTTGAACCTGAAGAACCTGATGAACCTGAAGTTCCTGAACTTCCACTTGAACCTGATGAACCTGAATTACCTGATGTACCTGAACTACCACTTGTACCTGAAGAACCTGATGTTCCAGATGAACCATCTGAACCTGAAGATCCTGAAGATCCTGATGAACCTGAAGATCCATCAGTACCATTTGAACCTGATGTACCTGAAGTACCTGATGATCCACTAGTTCCTGATGAACCTGAAGTTCCTGAAGAACCACTTGAACCTGAATTACCTGATGTTCCTGAAGATCCATCTGCTCCTGAATATACAATAGAAACTAGTAATGTATCTTCATCTGTAAATGGTGTTGTTGCAGATGCTCCTATTTGAGTAACAGCAGCTGTTGTAAATGTACCACTATCAGTAGTATTTCCTACTAAAAATTGTATAAATTTTGTATTATCGTATAATTTTGATATTGCTAAAACATCTCCTGATACAAAAAGTGCTCTAGTATTTCCATCTGAATCTACTTCAGCTATTTTTATTTCAGTTGCTGATGCTTGAGTATTATTATTCATTACTATACCACCACTACTTGGGTTGGAATAGTTTACATTATATAAAAATGGATAAGTTAATCCACCATAATTACCTGAGTTACCACTTGAACCTGATGTACCACTAGATCCACTTGAACCACTTGAACCTGAAGATCCTGAAGATCCTGAAGTACCTGATGAGCCACTTGTACCTGATGAGCCACTTGAACCATCTGTTCCTGCAGTACCTGTTGTTCCTGAAGTTCCTGAAGAACCTGAAGTTCCATCTGTACCACTTGTTCCACTTGATCCTGAAGATCCATTTGAACCTGAAGAACCTGAAGAACCTGATGATCCACTTGTTCCTGAAGAACCTGATGTACCATCTGACCCACTAGAACCTGAAGATCCACTTGAACCTGAACTACCACTTGTACCATTTGAACCTGATGAGCCACTACTTCCTGAAGAACCTGATGAACCACTTGATCCACTTGAACCTGAAGATCCTGAAGATCCTGATGTTCCTGCTGTACCTCCACTTGCAAAACTTACAAACACATCATCACCATTTGAAAATGGACTAGTTGCACTATTAGCTATAACTGTACCTTCTGATGAAGATAATGTAGCTGTATTAGTAACTCCTGTTACTGAAAATGTTATAAATTCAGAAGTATCAAGTTTACCTCTTATTGTAATTATATCTCCTGCACTTGTTGCAGGAAAAGTTTCTGAATTTGATGTTGTTCTATTAATTCTTATTAGTGTTGAATTTGCTTGAGATGCACTATTAAAATTAATAAATCCTGAAGCTGGTGATGCTACAATTTCAGTTGAAAATTCATATAAATATGTGTTAGGTGCAACTACTGTTGTTCCTGAAGTACCTGAAGAACCACTTGAACCTGAAGATCCACTTGAGCCTGATGTACCACTAGATCCACTTGAACCACTTGATCCACTTGATCCTGAAGATCCTGAATTACCTGAAGTTCCTGATGAACCAGATGTTCCTGATGAACCACTAGTACCACTTGAGCCACTAGATCCTGAAGTACCATCTGAACCACTAGATCCTGAAGATCCACTTGTTCCATCTGAACCACTTGTACCTGTATCTCCACTTGTTCCTGAAGAACCTGAAGTACCTGAACTACCACTTGAACCACTTGTTCCGTCTGATCCTGATGATCCTGATGAACCACTTGAACCTGATGAACCTGAAGTACCTGAATCACCTGTTACTACAAAAGCACAAGTTACGTCTTCTGCATTTGAAAATGGTGAATCTGCTGAAAATGCTTGGTTTGAAATATCTATTGTCCACCAATCACCATTATCTTCTAAATCTGAAATTGAGAATAATAAGAATTGACTAGCGTCTATTCTATTAGCTATTCTAATATGACCTTTTACAGCTGAGGTCGAACTGTCTATTGTTTCTAGAAATGACTGAATATCTGTTCCGTCATCATCTGTTTGGCTAATATAAGCTGCTGTTGAACCTTTTTGTCCTGCTGCTCCTCCAGCTAATGAATTTAATTTTATTTGACCTGATCCTGGATCTGATGATGATGCTGCACCATTAAATGTATAATCGAAAGTAGCACCACCAAATGAACCATCTGCTCCTGAAGAACCTGATGAACCACTTGAACCTGATGTACCACTAGTTCCATTTGTACCACTAGTTCCTGATGAACCACTTGTTCCTGAAGTACCTGATGAACCACTTGTTCCTGATGAACCTGATGAACCTGAAGTTCCATCTGAACCTGAAGATCCTGATGAACCTGAAGTACCATCTGTACCACTTGAACCATCTGTTCCTGCTGTACCTGAAGTACCTGAAGTACCTGAAGAACCTGAAGTTCCTGAAGATCCACTTGAACCACTAGTTCCATCTGAACCACTTGAACCATCTGTTCCCGCAGTACCTGAAGTACCTGATGAACCAGATGTTCCTGAAGAACCACTAGTTCCACTTGATCCTGAAGTTCCATCTGAACCACTTGAACCATCTGTTCCTGCTGTACCTGAAGTACCTGATGAACCTGAAGTTCCAGATGAACCACTTGTTCCATCTGAACCTGAACTACCACTTGAACCTGATGTTCCTGAGGAAGACGCTGCTTCTCTTGTACCTACAACACCATCAGTACTAATTACTAATATTGTATCTTCACTAGGTTTACTTGGAAGTCCTGCTTCTGATAATATTAATGGGTTTGATCCGGTGATTGCTAAAGATCCTGTGATTTCAGAATCTTCTAAGGATTGATATCCTTTTCTAGTTACAAATTTATTATATGCCATAGTCTTTTCCTCTTTTCAATATCCAAAAGGTCGATTATAAATATATAAAAAAGTTGTGTTGTTACAGTAGTCTTAAATGACCTTTAACTCTCCAATTGTTTGAAGGAACGGATACTTGGATACTACAGTTATTACCACTATCTACAGCACTAAATACTACACCATTAGTATCTCCAATTGATACTGTAGAAACATCTGTAAAAGTAGTTTCACCTGTATTAGATACTTTATCTATATTAGTTATTAAAGTAATAGTACCTGCTCTTAAATTACTTCCACCTGGGTAAGCACCTGTATTATCTGTTACAGCATAATCTAAAAATGCAGCCATATATTTTGTTCTATCAAAAGTTGCTACCGTTTCATCTCCTGGATCAGCGTCTGTATTTTCAACATAACTTATACTACCTGAGAAATTACCTGCTGAAGCTCCTGCTGTAAAATCAATTGCTCCATTTACAGATAAAGCATTTGTAGGATCTGTACCTTTAATGTTTAATCCTACTTCATCAAATGTATATCTATCATCTGCCGTTGTATCAACTCCTATTATTACTCTTTTTAAAGGATGACTACCATCAATGTATACTTCTTGACTATTACCACCACCTAAAGCTGCCCATGTTACCATATTACCATTTGGTAACTGCATATTTCCATTTACAGTAAAGTCTTCTTCTAAAGTTGTTCCTGCTGTTTGTATTCCTACTTGTTCTGAATTATTAATTAAAATTGCTAAATCATTATGTGTAGTTGATTGTCCTATACCAAATGTATCACCAGTACCAAAGTAAGATAATGTACCTCCTACTCCATTCGGATCTATCATTCTTAATTTTACATTGGAAGTATAACTTTCTATTTTAACTTGTATATTTTCACTACCACTTACGTGTAAATTAGCTGTTGGATATCTTGTTCCAACTCCTACACTACCATTTCCTTCTGAAAATGATCCAGCATGTAATAATACAGCTGAACCTGACATTACTTCAAATGCTTCATTTAAAAATGTTAATTCAGATGAACTTGATACTACTGATGTACCAGTTGAAAATAATATATCTCCTGCTACATTTCTTGTTATAGTAGCTACACCACTTGTTCCTGATGAACCTGATGTACCTGAAGATCCACTTGTTCCAGATGAACCTGAAGTACCATCTGAACCTGATGATCCTGAACTACCTGATGAACCTGATGTACCATCTGAACCACTAGATCCTGAACTACCTGAAGTACCATCAGAACCTGAACTACCACTTGAACCTGAAGTTCCATCTGTTCCTGCTGTACCTGAAGTACCTGAAGAACCTGATGTACCATCTGATCCTGAAGTTCCACTTGATCCTGAAGATCCACTAGTTCCACTTGAACCTGATGTTCCTGCATCACCTGTTACTACAAAAGCACAAGTAACGTCTTCTGCATCTGTAAATGGTGTTTGAGTTGAAAAAGCTTCATTAGTTAAATTTAATGTCCACCATCCTGTTTGATCTTCTAAATCTGAAATAGCAAATAATAAGAATTGTGTTGCATCTGTTCTATTAGCTATTCTTATGTGACCCTTAACCGCTGATGTCGAACTGTCTACTGTTTCTAAAAATGATTGTATAGAAGTACCATCATCATCTGTTATGTCTATGTATCCTGCTGTTGAATTTCTTTGTACTGCTTGATTTAATCTTATTTTACCTGTTCCTGGATCTGCTGCTGTTGTAGTAGTATCAAAAGTATAATCAAAAGTAGCACCACCAAACGAACCATCTGCTCCTGAAGAACCTGATGAACCTGATGAACCACTTGATCCACTTGTTCCTGAAGAACCAGAACTTCCTGAAGTACCATCTGAACCACTTGATCCACTTGAACCAGATGAACCTGAAGTTCCATCTGTTCCTGAAGTACCATCTGCTCCTGAAGAACCTGATGTACCATCTGATCCTGAAGTTCCACTTGAACCTGATGATCCTGAAGATCCACTTGTTCCTGAACTTCCACTTGAACCAGATGAACCTGAAGTTCCATCTGTACCTGAAGTACCATCTGTACCACTTGATCCTGATGATCCTGATGAACCACTTGTACCATCTGATCCTGAAGAACCTGATGAACCACTTGTTCCTGATGTACCTGAAGTACCTGATGTACCTGATGAACCTGAAGTACCTGATGTACCACCAGTTCCTGTTGTTCCTGATGAACCTGAACTTCCAGATGTTCCATCTGTACCCGAAGTTCCTGAAGAACCACTTGTTCCATCTGAGCCACTTGTTCCTGATGTTCCCGATGTTCCTGATGAACCTGAAGTACCTGAAGATCCACTTGATCCTGAAGTACCATCTGAACCTGAGCTACCACTTGAACCTGATGAACCTGAAGTACCATCTGATCCTGAAGTTCCACTTGAACCACTAGTTCCATCTGATCCACTTGAACCTGAAGAACCACTAGATCCTGAAGATCCGCTTGTACCGTCTGAACCACTTGATCCAGAAGATCCACTTGAACCACTTGTTCCATCTGTTCCTGTTGTTCCTGATGAACCACTAGTTCCATCTGAACCACTTGTTCCACTAGAACCTGATGTGCCTGAAGTTCCAGATGTACCACTTGTACCACTAGTTCCTGATGAACCAGATGTACCACTTGTTCCTGATGTTCCCGATGTTCCTGATGAACCTGAAGATCCACTTGTACCATCATCTCCTCTATCACCTGTAGTAACAAAAGCTACTACAACATCTTCTAAATTTGTAAATGGTGTTGCAGTTGAAAATGATTGATCATTTATATCTACTGTCCACCATCCTGTATTATCTGTTAAATCAGATATACTAAATAATATAAATTGTGTTGCATCTAATCTAGCTGAAACTCTTACGTGTCCCTTAACTGCTGATGTTGCTGCATCTATTGATTCTAAAAATCCTTGTATTGTTACACCATTGTCATCTAAAATGTCAATATACATTTCAGTTGAAGTGTTTTGTACTCCTTGGTTTAATCTAACTAATCCTGTTCCAGGATCACCTTCTGATGTTGATATATCAAAAGTATAATCAAATGCTGCTCCTCCAAATGAACCATCTGCTCCTGAAGAACCTGATGTACCATCTGACCCACTAGTTCCACTTGATCCTGAAGTACCACTTGTTCCTGATGTTCCTGAACTTCCACTTGTACCAGAAGTTCCTGATGAACCTGAAGTACCTGATGTACCGTCTGTTCCTGTTGTACCTGAAGATCCTGATGAACCTGATGTACCGTCTGTTCCTGTTGTTCCTGAACTTCCTGAAGTACCATCTGAACCACTTGATCCAGAAGATCCACTTGTTCCATCTGAACCACTTGATCCTGAAGATCCACTTGTTCCATCTGATCCTGAACTTCCACTTGAACCTGAACTACCTGATGTGCCTGAAGATCCTGATGAACCCGAAGTACCATCTGTTCCTGTTGTTCCTGAACTACCAGATGTTCCATCTGAACCTGAAGTTCCTGAAGAACCTGATGTTCCACTTGAACCACTAGATCCACTTGTACCATCTGAACCACTAGATCCTGAAGATCCTGATGAACCTGAAGTACCATCTGAACCTGTTGTTCCTGAACTTCCTGAAGTACCACTTGAACCACTTGTTCCTGAAGAACCTGATGTTCCACTTGAACCACTAGTTCCATCTGCTCCTGAACTACCACTTGTACCATCAATTCCTGATGTTCCTGATGAACCTGAAGTACCTGATGTTCCAGATGAACCTGAAGTACCACTTGTTCCATCTGTTCCTGTTGTACCTGAAGATCCTGAAGTTCCATCTGAGCCTGAGGATCCTGAAGATCCTGATGTTCCATCTGCTCCTGAACTTCCTGAAGTACCATCTGTACCACTTGTTCCTGAAGAACCTGAGGTACCATATGATAATTGAAGTACTACTGTTTCTCCATTTGTAAAGGTGCTATTAGCTCCTATATTATCAACAGAAAATATCGTTAATTCTCCACTATCACCTGTATCATTAGATATAGCAGTTACTTGTGCTACAAATGAAGCTGAATTTGTTGTTTCTGGTAATATGATTATATTTGAAATATTACCATTAGATAATCTTGTTGATTGATCTAAATTATCTGAATCCAACTGTGATACAGCTACTGTTGTAACCGATCCATAAGATGAATTATTAAATCTAATTTGTTTTTCTGGTGTATCATTTGTACCAGTATTAGTACTAAAACCATAAGTTATACCTTGGTTTACTTGACCACTTGATCCTGAAGATCCTGATGTTCCACTTGATCCTGATGAACCTGATGTACCATCTGTTCCTGTTGTTCCTGATGAACCACTTGAACCTGAAGTACCATCTGTACCACTTGTACCTGAAGTACCTGATAATCCTGAAGATCCACTTGTACCTGTTGTACCACTTGAACCTGAAGTTCCTGAACTTCCACTTGTACCTGAAGATCCTGAAGATCCTGATGTTCCTGAAGAACCATCTCCACCTGCTGAACCTGCTAAGTTAACAGTCCAAGAAGAATATGTTCCTGAACCTATTGTTTCAGTTGGAGCTCCAAACCCCATATTACCATTATTACTATCATATGATGTAATTTGAGATACTTGATAATTACTAACATTATGAACAATTAAAACACTTTGTCCTACTGTATATGCTAAATCAGTTCCTACTACTATAGTACCTGAATTTCCTAATGTAAATGAAGTTGTTGAGTTAGTTGCATATGTATCTGATCTTCCTGAAGATCCACTTGTACCTGAAGTACCACCTGAACCTGTTGCACCTGATGATCCTGATGTACCATCTGTACCTGAAGTTCCACTTGAACCTGAAGTTCCTGTTGTACCTGATGAACCACTTGAACCTGCTGTGCCTGAAGTACCACTTGTTCCTGAAGAACCATCTCCACCTGCTGCTCCATCTAAATTAACAGACCATGAAGTATATGTACCTGATCCTGTTGTTGATGAAGAAATTTCAAAGGTTAAACTTCCTGTTCCTGTATCATATCCTGTAACTAAACTTATTTGAGAATTACCTATATTATGAACAATTTTAATTCTTTGTCCTACTGTGTATGCTAAACCAGTTCCTACTACTAATGATCCTGCATCTCCTAATACATGAGATGTTGTTGAAGTTGTTGCATATTTATCTCCATCTGCTCCTGTTGTACCACTTGTACCTGAAGTACCACTTACACCTGAAGATCCACTTGTTCCATCTGTACCTGAAGTTCCTGAAGATCCACTAGTTCCATCTGTACCTGAAGTACCACTTGATCCTGATGTTCCATCTTGACCACTACCTGGAAATGAACCTGTAAAAAATAATTTACCTGTTGAAGTATCTGTTAGAACTACTTTAAAACCTGTATCACTAGTTTCTGTTAGTGATGGTAAATCTACTGATCCTCTAAAAGCTGTTGATCCAGTTACTACAAGGGAACCAGATATTTCAATATCATATGCTTCTTCTCCTGTTAAAGCAGCTACGGATTGGGATACATGCCATGATTCAATAGTATACCCTTGATCTATTTGATCACTACCTGAAGTAAATATTTGTTTTAAATTTCTAGCCATTTTTTATTGTTATGCGAATGCTATTTCTTTATATTCAGTTCCATTATGAAAATATAACTTGCAAGCCGTGGCACTACCACTAGCCATTAATTGTCCCACCACTCCTGATGGGGTTGTTTCGTTTCGTGTTAAGGTAACGTTACCTACATTTAATCCTGCAGATCCTGTTACATAAGTATACCCAGTTGATGGTTGGTTTACTAATACATTAGTAAAATTTCCATCTGGTAAATTAACTAATTTAAAAGAATTTGCACTTACACCAGTGATTGATACTGCACCTATTACTGATAAAGAACCTGAAACATCTATATTATATGCTTCAGTTGCTGTAAAAGCATCAATAGATTGAGTTACATTAGCCGCGAAAACGGTTTCATTAACTGCAATATTGGTTTTTGATAATGTCTTTGGCATAATTGTTCTTTATTATAAATATTGCTACCTATCTATATTTACTAAAATTGTTGTATCTGTTGTTCTAGAAGAAGGTAAAGGTTGAGCTAATTTACCTACTGCTAATAATTCGTATTGTTCGTTATACATTCCTACCGTTGTTATATATGGCTCAAAAAATGATGATGTTGCATAATCATATAAAGTATTACCTGTACTACCAGAAATTACACTATTATTTAATGAATAATTAAATTCTTCTTCTGTTATAGTACATTTATATTGTGTTTCTAATATTTCAAATGAACTTGAAAATGAACAAGTAACATTAGAACTTGAATACATTGTTTCTAAACTCTGAGATTCAAATTCTTGTTTTGTTAATATCGCTATACCATGTTGGTATATAATATTACCTACATTAGCACTTGCTGATAGTAAATTACCATTACCATCATCTGTAATTACAGCATCTACAGATCCACCAATATCATTAAATTCTAATATAAAAGATTCTGGTTGTATAAAATCACCATATAATTTAGATGGAATAGACCATGTTAAAATATGTTCATCTGATGATGTTGGGAAAAATCGGGATTGTGTTAAAGTAGTATTTAAATAATTTTCATATCTACCTCTTGAACTATTTGGTCCTACTAATACATCTCCTGAAGGATCCGAACCTAATATTACACTAGCTGTAGTTATACTATCACCAAAACTTGAAGATATATAATTTGAATAATATAATTCTTTTGCTGAATTGTAAACTGACGATTGTGATAATGGAGAAATATAACCTGTTCCTCCTGACCCTGTTATGTTTATATTAGTTCCAATAAACCTATCAATTCCAACATTAGAGGCTGTTAGCTCAGAATCTCCTTGAAAAGAAAAATTTTTATTTACCTCCAGTGGAGATATTAATATATCTTGTGCATTGAATTGTTTGAAAGCCGCCATTCATTTTTAAAAATCTAATTTAACTCTTACTAGAGCTTCTTTTGTAAAATCTTTTAATATAGGTCTTGATAATTTTGCTACTGCTAATAAATCATTACCATCATTGTATAAACCAATAGTTGTTGGAAATACTTGTGGGTTGTTGATAAAATAATTAAAAATTACTTCACCTGTTGAACCTGATATAAATGAAGGGTTTTCTGAGTAATTAAATTCTGAATTTCTTGCTCTAATAAATACAAAATCTGATGTTATAGTTTCTTGACAATTCATTTGGAATCGAGCACTACCTGAAATTGCTGTAGCTAATTTAGCTGGATTGTCTTGGTCTGTATTATCTGATAATCCTGTATTTAAACTAACACCCATATTATCTGCTAAATCTAAAGCTGATCCATTTAATAATAAAGTTGCTGTGTCTGGGAAGAATAAACCATATGATCCTGATTCTCTAGTATAACCACTATTATTACTATTTGTACCTGATGTTTTATTATATGCTAAGCCCCCAGAACCACTAATAATTTGGTAATAAGGTTGTACACCAAAATAAGATGGTGTAGTTACCATACCTGAATTATCGGTTAATTGTAGATTTGTTAATGTACCTCCGGCTGCTGAACTACCACTTAAAAATAAATTTAAACTTCCTGGTAGTAAACTTTCTTTATATCTTGATCTTTCAATGCTTATAGCATAAAAATAAGTACTTTCAACTCCCCCAAAATTAAATACAGCATTTTCATCCTCTAACATTAATGATCTATATTGACCATATATTGTTCTACTTGGAGAATAACCTGCAACATCTGAATTATATAATACTGTTCCTCTTCCTGTTGAATCACCAAATGCTATATTAAATTGTGTAACAGCACCATCTAAATTTGAAGATGTATTATACAAATTTAAATAATATTTACCTGAAACGGAAGCCGCTTGAGTAGAAGATGTAAAAAATTGTTCTAAAGTATAGGCGTTATTGGACCAAACAGTTTGTGATACTGCTTGGGCACTTGTTAAAAAATCTTCTGGGTCTAGTCTTTTAAAGCTCATTTATTTTGTTTTTATGTAGTTGCTACTTTAGTTATTGTTACAGGTACTGTTGCTCTAGCACCACTATCTAATCCTATTACTGTTAAAGTAGTTAATAATGTTGAATTACTACCAAATAACGTATTAATTGTAGTAGCTCTTAAATTAATTTGTGTACCAATTACTGTTGATGAAACGTTAGTTCCTAATGTTGTTGTTGAAGTTGAATTTTGTGCTGTTGCTGCTGCTGAACTAATTCCTACCCCTTCAAATGTTGCCATTGTTCTTACATCCGCAATTGTTGCTACATATCCACTTGTTTCAAATATCTGGTCATTACCTAAATAATTTAATGTTTGAGGAGTAACTGCTAATTGAGCACCTTGTTGTAAAGTAATTGCAGAAAAACCTAAATCTAATATAGGCATTTTAGCTGTTCCTCTTGGTAAAGTTACCAATTTATATTTCATTATTTGTTGTTCTAAAGGAAATGCTTCTAATAAAGGCATTCCATCTATAGCTTGACCATAGTAAGCAGAACCTGAAGGGTGATTTACATTATATAATGTATAATCAATTTCATCATCTCCTAAAGCAAATTGTGTGATTCTGAATGAACCATCGTTTTTAGCTAATGTTTCTCTACCTTTTTTAGTAAGAATGGCATCAACTGTAATTATGTTATTATTTAAATATCCCATGTTGTGTTTTTATATAAATATTGTTATATATGTTATAAATATGATAAAAGTAAATATTCTTATCATTATTAAGTTAAAATTTTCTTTTCTAGTAAATCATCAAATATTTTATCTGGACTTCCATTTAATTCTGGTATTAAAAACTCAGGTCTTAAAATTCCAGGAGCTGATGATTTTTCTACTTCTACAACAGATCCTGTTCTTATTACACCATAAGGCTTTTGTTGGTCCAATATAACAAGATTTCTTGAGTTCTCAAACCTTCTTATTAAGAAAAAGTCTACATTTGTAGAAGGTGGTATAATACCATCTAATTCTAATCTTAACATTGGTTTTTGTTGACCATTACCTTGGGTTCCTACCATATCAAATGTTTCAACAATACTTTTTGGTTGTGGTGTTGGTCCTACAATTCTATATGATAATGCTTCATTATTTTCAAATCTAATTTCATCTCCTATTCTAATATCAAAATCTACAGGAATTGGAGGGAATGTAATAAAATCTGGTTCTTGGTTAAAAGGGAAATTAGCATTAGGTCCTTGTTCATAATCTAAATCCCCAGCTGCAAAATTATTATTATAAGCATCATTTAATATTGATGATGACATTAATAATACACTACCACTACCAAATGGTTCTGCTAATGGTGGAGTATACCCACTATTTCCTTGGACTCTACCTGATCCTGATATAAAGAAATAAGTTGAAGGTGCTCTATTAAATCCTTGGGCTGCTGCTGTTTTTAAACCTCTTACTTCTAATCTTTGTTGTACTAAATCTGAAGTTACTCCTTGGCCTGGAATGTTAGGCATAAATCCTCTAATCCATCTACCATTACTTGTCCAATAATCTTGACTTGTTGAGTTAAAATTATTAATATATCCACCCATTTGCCATCTATAGAAGTAACCTGATTCTAATGTTTCATTACTTCTTACTTTTATTGTCCACTGGTATCTTCTATCACCACCAACTCCATCATTACCACCACCAGTTGTACTATCTGGATCTCCTACCCAATCATCCTCATCACCACCTGCTTGTAAAATAGAATCTCTTAAATAATCTCCTATAAATTCTAAATTAAATATATTTGCTCTTACTCCATTAGGAGCTGGTTGTGACCATGATTTAGCATTAGGAGTGTTAAGGGCACTAACATTTAAATATTGAGCGTTATCTAAACTTGCAGCTATATTTTTCTGTATTTTTAGTTCTACATTTTCAATTATTATTTTTAATCTTGTACTAAATGAAGTAGTCCCAAAATCTTCGGCATTATCTCCTCTCATTAAACACATCTGAAAGTGTCCTAATGTATTTCCACTTCCAATACGACTACCAAAACTTGCTCCGGATGATCTAAAAGGTAATCCTGTTGTGTAAAATGTAAAAGTTGTATAAATAGTAAATTCATCACTTAAAGCTTGTCCTTGTGCTAAAGATGATGGATTAGATGGATAACCTGGTGTATTTGCATCAAATAAACTATCACCCCCTAATGCTGGATTTTTACCTAAGAAAAATATCGATCCTGTAACTGATGTTGGACTATAACTGGATGTTGCTATTTGTCCTATACTAGTTATATTTGTTGGGGCTATAAATACTGGAATTCCTCCAGTTGAATAATCTCCACCTTCACTAATAGGAACACCACCATATGATTGGTTTGATGTTTTTTCAGGTAAATAAGCAGAACTTGATAAAAATCTAGTTCCTGCAGCTCCTACACCTGAAGCATTACCAATTGGGAATGATACTTCAGAAGATGCTATAAAGGCATAATCTGAATAATTACTTAAATCACCTGTAGTTAATATTCCTGATCCTGTAAATGGAATTTCATTAACATAACCATTACTACTTGTTTGACTATAAATAACGGGTATTGGATTTACACCTGATCTATATACACCCGCATATGTTTCTAATCTTGCTAATTCTGGTGCTAATTCTCCCGTTCTATTCTGAGGTTTTCTTACTGCAGCTGAAACATTAGTTGGTACTGTTTGAATAGTTTCTGTTTCTGAAGGAAGGAATCCATCTCTATCTTTAAAAGTACCAATTAAATTATAATAACTTGCTGCTGATAAACCTGGATCAAATAATTGTCCTTCACTATCAATTAAATATTTTATATAATAACTAGTTTTGTTATTTACTACTGGATATGGATCTATAATATCTGTAAAAAATCCTATATATGCATTCGTATGATTAATTGTTGGTACTTGACCTAAACCATCATTCGCAATTGTATCACTTGGAGTATAATAATTTATTCTTGCTGCATCTAATCTACTTCCTAAATATCTAGGTATTATATTAGCTTTAGATGAATAAAATGAATCTGGAATAGCTGCTCTAGAAGCTGAAAATGATACTATTTGACTAAAATTAACTGGTGTCATTATATTTGTAGAATAATCAACTTCCATTACTACAGAATTTAATCTATCATTTTGATAGTTATTTAGTAAAGGTTGGCAATCAAACGCTCTTGAAAAATCTGTTAAATCTGAAAATATTGTAGGTACAGGTCCTGGGTCACCTAATGTAGAACTTGTTATACTCATACTATACTCAGTAACTATTAAACTACTTGATATATTATACCCTGTATGGTCTCCATTATCAACTGTTAAAGATAATGCTAATCTATCATTAACATTTATAGCTACCCCATTTCCTGTTGGGTCAGTATATTCTATAGATTTTGATAAGAAAATTTCTGCCCCGGTTGTTCCAAAAGTATCAGAATACCATTCATTAGTCTGAATTACTGATCCTGGTTCTGCTTGTGAAGAACTTTTATAATATAATTTTAATGAAGCTGTTGTCCATGTTGGACCTCCTCCTATACCTGCTCCTGCACCATATGTACTTGTACCATATATTCCTGATCCATATACAGTTGCATCAAATGCTGATCCTGAAAATGAACTTAAAGTTGTTGATGCTGTTAATGAAAGATTCTCTGAAGGGACAGAATCAAAAGTATATGTACCTGCCTCACTTGCTGATAACGAAGAAGAGTATTGAATAAATATTTTATCTACTTTTGTAGCAAAATTTCCTACAGGTGTAACTCCAGAAACAAAATCTTGAACTATTGTTGGGGTTATTGAAAAACCATTTCCTACAAATAATAAACCTGGATCTATTGCTGCTTGAACTGTAAAACATTTACCACGTATTGATGGGTCAGTATCGGCATTTATTGTTAGTTGTAATGGATCTTGGTTTGTACTAGTATAATATAATTGAATTTCATTTGTTTCATTTGCATTTATACAATAACTAAAAGATACATAATCTCCATATCGGGTTTTTAAACCAAATGCTGAGTATCCTACTGCTAAACCTACAGGGTTTGTTACAGTATCAAATGTACTAGAGGTATATTGATAACTTCCAGGAGAAAGTAAAGTTTGAGTAGGTCCAGGATTTACTAATAAATTACGTTGTTGGCTTAATCTAGCAACAGGAGTACCATCAGATTGGGATATTGAAAAGGCAGCTCCATCTGCTGGTGGGTTTTGGAGTTTATTATATTGTGTAAGCACCCAAGCTTGTACTTCCCTTATACTACTATATACTTCAAATGTTCCTGATACAGGCATTAGGGGATCTAATAAAACTGAAGGACTTCCTGAAAATGCATTTCCAATTATATTTAATTGTGAACCGTCTGTAGATGAAGGATTTCCTAATCCTGTCCAACCTACCTCTTGTCTATCTGTTGGAAGATATTCTGCATAGGGGAATGAAGGGATTCCTGATCCTGTTTCTGTTAAGGTATAAATTTTAAATGGTCTATGCATGTATCTATTATACCTAAATAAATTTCCATCACCTGTTCCTATTGAAGCATCTCCTCTATAAACATATAAGGCATTATCTGGGTTAACGAAAATATCTAAACCTAAAGGGGCATATGGGAATTGAAAAGAATACCCTGGGTTTGCTGGAGCATATAATGTCGTATTTGCACCACCTTGTTCTACTAATTCTGCAGTTTTAAATGAATTAAATCCTGGGGATATATTTCCATTTTTTATAGTATCTACTTTATTTGAACCTGATATATAAATTGCATTTTCAGAATTTACATAATAATAATTAATATTATTTTCTGGACTAGGTGCTTGAGATGATCCTGAAGTAATTGACATTATAAACTCTACATTTTGAGGTAATGAAGCTGTATCAGCATTTAAAGTAGATAATTCTCTAAATTCTGATGAAGATATTGTTTTATATGATGCAGATGCATTCATAAACCAAGGTACTACTGATTGTGTATATGCTACAAAATTTCCTTGGCTAACTTTAAATGCTTGATCATCATAATCTTGTTCACGAGCACCAGTATTAAATTGTTGAAGACTATCATATAGTAAACCATTACCATTATTAAATACTCCTGTTCTTTCATAAAATCCAGCGTCATACCATCCCCTAAAAAATTGTTCTGTTGGGAAATTAGAAGCAGTACCTGGAAAGAATCCTTGGGGTACTGATGCTGTTTCATTATTTGCTAATAATATATCACCTGATATTAATCCTGGTTCATTTTCTGTTCCTTGTGCTGCTTCCCAAACATAATCAGCACTTGCTGAGAATTGTGGATTTGCAAATAATGAATCATAAGAAGTAACTGCCGTTGATGATGGTAATTGAAATATATTTAACAATGCAAAACCTAATGAATTATTTATAGATGCATCTTCTATGAAAAAAGTTTGTGGACCATTTGGTAATAAAGTTCCAGATGAATCACTAGCTCCTTCTAATACAAAAGTTATAAATTCACATTGTTGTAAAAATTCATTTAACTGATTTCCATTAGCTGATGTTAAACTAATTTTAATATATTTAACTTTGTTTCCATCATTCCATAACCAAGCTCTACCTAATCCTGGTACACTGTTAATACTTAAAAATGTACCTTCATCAAATGGGTTACCTAAAACTCCATTTTGAGAAAAATATTGAACAAAATATGTAAAATCTTCTGGCATTTCAATACCAAAATATGCACTACAAATTTCATTTAAGTTTACTGGTATGCTAGATCCACTAAATTCACCATTATAAAATTCACGTTGATCATCTCTTAGATAATTAATAGATCCAGTTTTTGTTGGGTATGTATCAAACCAACTTTGTGTCATACTAAATGGATTATTTGGTCCTAAACCTTGTGAACCTGATAGGTAAAGAGTATCACTATTAAATATTTCAAATGAACCCCCAGTTCCTCCTTTATAAGTATAAATTGCTGATCCACTTGGAGTACTGTATTGAGGGTAACCTAAAGAACCTGTACTATAATTTCTTGCTTGTGGTTTTATAGAACCTGAATAGTCTTCAAATGAAGATGACATTTGAGGTTGTCTATATTTATTTCTTTCTAAAATATGTTGTTTTATTACTACACCTGATGTTAAACTAGTATGTGCAGGAACAACATCTTTAATCATTTTAAATAATGAATTATCAAAAAATTTAATTAATCTAATAAAATCATTTACATCATAACTTGTAATATATTTTTCAAAATAAGCTTCGCTTAATGAAACTAAATCTGGGTATTTATTATTATAAAGTGATTGTGATATTTGTCTTGGATCCCCTATATAATTTCCTATATTAAAATTACCTATTTGTGCTGTTATATCATCATCAATTTGATTTTGTGGTGAAAATGCTACTTCTAAATAATCTGGGTTAGCTGTATAACTTTGAGTTGTAAATGAAGATTGAGCAATTGATTCTGCTGCAGATAATACATTACCTTCTGGTATTATATCAGTACTTAATCTTATTTTTTCAGTACTTCTACTTCTTATACCTGAAGCTATTTGGTCAAAATATATTTCTTCTTTATTAACAACCCATTCTGGTAGGTTAGTTCCAAATGATCCTGTACTACCAAGATTAGAAAAACTTGACGTTATAGACCATGAACCTGATACTTTGGGGTGAACAGATGCTACATTTTCTACAGATGCTGTTTGTAATAAAGTACCAAAACCTACTCTAAAAGCTAAGTGGTCAGGTGTAGTATCAAATTGATTACCTAAATATGAATATGGATTAAGTGTAAAATCTCTAAAAGCACTTTGACTTAAATTTGTATTGTAATATCTTAATTCTTGAAATGCTCCTGAAAAAGGAGTTACTGTTTTATTTGCTAAAGTAACATTATTAGTTGGTAAAAAGTAAATATTATTACTAGCATACCAATTAGCAGTATCGCCACTTATTGATACTGATCCTGAAAATCCAACATCATCAAGTAAAGAATTAGCTGCTGATAATTCATATACACCCCCTGAGTCTGTTTGGTTTAATTGAACTGACCACCAACCTCCATCAAAGAAGGGCATTGTAATTGTTGCTTTATTAGAGGCGTTAACTATACCATTAGGGAAAAAACTTAATTCTCCATAACTTTGTGATACACTAGCTACAGCACCTGAATATGATCCACTATTAACTAAAGTTTGGTCATATTCTAAAATCATACCCAAGGTATAATCAGGGGCAGCATAATTACCATCTGCTACAAATAATGATTGTGTATAAGCTCCAGATCCTGTTGGTATACCATCTGTTTTAAATCTAAATTGTATTGAATTAGGCTTATCTTGATTAGAATTCCAATTAGTATTAAGATCAAATGATGATGAAAAAGTTGCTGTATTTCCTTTTAAAGCATAATTAAATTGGTTTTGAGAATAATCCCAATCTTCTTCATTTATTCTATCTTGGCCACCAAATTCAGTTACTCTTAAAATAGTATCTGGGATACCATATGATGTTATTAATGCTCTTATACCAGCTACTGTACCTTTAGTTTTTAATATGTAAGGTATATTATGGTAAATACGTTTATATACCCCTTTATTTACATTATCTAATGGTACTATGTCATTCGATGCTGATATGCGTGTATTCACGTATTCAGACCCAGTAGGTACGCCTAAAACGCTATCAATGGACCCAGTAATATTAGCAACTGGAAAATTACTACCTGATGGTGTTAATCCTAAAAATGCTAAATATAAATCATCAGTATTAAAGTTATTTGAATATAATTTTAAACCAAAATCTCTAATAGCATCAGCTACCATATCTTTAGATATACCGTAATCTAATCTGTTATCACCATCAAATCTAGTAGTTATATTTTTTGTATATTCCCAAACATTATCATAATGTTGGCCAACCATATCTACAAATAATTCATACCCTTCATTTAAAGCATCTTCTTTTAAATAATCAGGAATAGTATTATATAAATAATCTTGATTATTTTGATCAAATTTCCATGCTGTAAGTAATTGACCACCGTAATATGATGAGGTATCATTTGAACTTCCTAACCAATCTAAAACTTGTGTACTACCAGTTCCATATAATGTATATGGAGGTGCTGTATTATTTTTAGGATATGAAAAAGCAGAACCACTATTAAAATATAAAAATGATTCATACCCATCAAAATTTTGTATAATAGTGTCTATAGTATTATTTAAAGCTGCATTACTACCACTGTAAAAGGGACTATTTAAAGTATCTCCTGTTACACCATCACTTATTTGATTTGAAGCGGATTGTATTAATCCTACTTTATAATAAAAATTGTTTAATCTTGTTTCTGCTGATGAGAAATGTACAAAATTATTATATTTTTCAAAATCAATACTTATATTTATTTCTTTTTTCTTTAATAAGTTTTGAACTTGATTAAATGAACTAGTTAAATTACTACTTATTAAATTTGTATATGAAAAGTTTTGGGTATTACCTCCGGTTTCACCTTTTACTTGTAAACTATAGTTTGGGCCTGATATGTATTCAAAATCATCTGGGGTAAAATCTTGTACTGGAAATATAACTTCATATGCTTGTGGTGCTGAAAGAGATTCTACTATCCAACATTGTGATTTTGTATCTAAAACAGCAGGTAAAGGTTCATATAATTTAACTATTACAGTAGGGTTATTAGAGTCTGCTGTATCTACTTTAATATTGTTAGCTATAACAATATCTTCACCACCAAAATTTAAATAAAAATCAACAAAATAAGTTGATGCATTTCTATATTGTATGAATCCATTTACAGAATCTACTAGTAGATCAGATAATATATCATTACTTGCTAATCTTATTTCAGTTCTATCTGAATTTATTTCTTTTATAAAATACCTTTTCTTTTGAGATGATCTACATCTATTTCTGTAAAATTCATAATTTACATAATAAGTACCTTCAAAAAGCCCTAAATTATTTAATTCTTCAGCGGGCATTAAGTTAATATTCCCTTCAGTAACGGAATAAGTTGTTGATATAGCAGATGTTGAAGTATCAGAAGGGAATATCATTATTTGATTAGCATCAAATACACTATATTCAATATAATCTATAGATGATGAGAATTTTGTATCTAATTCAAATGATGCTATTAAAGAACTATCACTTGTACTATACTCCTGCATTGTAAATGTACCTGGATTTACTTGTCTTATTGTAGTTTCTTCTGCCATTAATTTGTTTTTGTTAACTTTTTGAATGCAACATCTGTTTTAG
>Ga0209634_1000852_pt1 | contig 23106 bp, 35 predicted proteins | sample LinPmetageLP40_FD_184043 | JGI IMG/M metagenome (GOLD analysis project Ga0209634, IMG submission 184043) | Marine viral communities from the Pacific Ocean - LP-40 (SPAdes) (version 2) | ecosystem: Environmental > Aquatic > Marine > Oceanic | place: Pacific Ocean | collected 2010-08-26 | reverse complement strand
TGGCAAATCAGGTACTGGTGTTGCTTATATTGGTAGAGTAACAGCAGAAGATACTGGAACAGTCTTTGGTGTAAATATAGAATGTTATGAAACTCCTGCAGGTGGCGACCCTGATATTGATTTGTATTCTGCTACAGAAGCAACAGGTGTTGAAGATACTGCCATTACTGCTTTAACAGAAACATTAATAATAAATAGTGGAGACCTTACAGCAGGTTCAAGAGTTGCAGGTGGTACAATAGTAGCAGACCAATATTTATATTTAGTAGCTGGTTCAACAACCAATGCTGATTATACTGCAGGTAGAATTGTTATAACAATTCATGGATATGACGTAGCATCTTAATAGGAGTTATACATGGCAGATATAGTTTCAATTAAGAAACAGTCAGACAATGTAAGAGAAGCAGTGTTTCAATTTAATTATCAATATGTAGATACTGGTAATGAAACTGAGGTAGGTAAAATTGATGTCTCTACACTTGATAAAGATGCTAATGGTCAAGATTGCACTGGTATAAGAATACTTAGTTGTAATTTTAATGTTGCAGGTATGACTGTTCAAGTTTTGAAAGAGGGAGATACTCAAAACCCAATAATGTTAAATCTGACAGAAGACCAGAGCGGTACGTTTGATTTTACAGATACTGGTGGATTACCATCTACTACAGAATTAACAGAAGCAACTCGCACATATGCAGTTACAGTTGTTAATGATGGTGGCGTTAATAAATTTGCACTTGGTGGCGTAACTGCTCCTCCAATAAATTTGTTAAAAAATCACACATACATTTTTGACCAATCAAATGGTTCAAATGCAGGGCACCCTATTGCCTTCAAACAAGGTGCTGGTGGAGCTTCCTATACAATTGGAGTTACATCTACTGGAACACCGGGACAAGCAGGTGCTAAGACAACTATTGTAACAACTGCAGATACACCATTCTTGTATTATTATTGTACTGTTCATGGTGATGCTATGGGGAATGGTGCAACATTAGTTAATCCAACTGGTGATGTAGCATTTACTACAACTGGAGCGGCGGCAAATGATAGTTACCAAATAGTTATGAGAGTGAAGAAAAACTATAAGGTGCAGTAAATGGCAACATCTGGAACAGTATCATTTAGACCAAATATTGAAGAATTAATAACAGAGTCTTTTGAAAGATGTGGCATTGATATTCAGACAAGAACTGGAGACCAAGCCATATCTGCCAGAAGAAGTTTAAATCTATTATTTTCTGAATGGGCAAATCGTGGCATTAATTATTGGACTGTTACTCAAAATCAACTTACTTTAGTTGCAGGTACAAGTGCCTACGATTTACCAGCAGGTGTTTTAGATTTTCTTGATGTTGTTATTTTTAATACAGCAGATGCCATAAGAACCGATACAATACTTAATAGAGTAACTATTGGCGAATATAATCAAATACCAAATAAAACCTCAACTGGTAGACCTAACCAATATATGTTAGATAAAGGTAGGCAAACAGGTTCAAATAATATTTATAAAGTTTATCTATGGCAAACACCAGATATAGGCACATACAAATTAAATTATTGGGCTATGACACAATTAGATGATGTTACTTTATCTAATCAAGATAGCGATATACCTTATACTTGGTCTGAATGTATTTGTGCAGGTTTAGCTAGTAAATTGGCTGTAAAATATGCACCAGATAAATATCAACTTTTAAAACTTTTGTATGATGAAGCTTTTGGTTTCGCTTCTAAAAACGATAACGATGGTGTTTCATTAACATTACAGCCAACAGGTTTAAATTTAAGATAATGGCAAAATATTCATCAGGAATAAAAGCAAAAGCAATAAGTGATATAAGTGGTTTTGAAGTTAAATATACACAACTTAAAACTACATGGGATAACTTACGTGTAGAACCAGATGAATATGACCCAAAACACCCACAATTAACACCTGCAAAAAATGTTTTTGATGCCACAGCCTTATTTAATCCAAGACCAGATAATGACCCAGAAAATGTAACAATACAAATTGGATTTACTCAAGATATATTTGCATCAAGAATAGCTAGAGCACAAACTGGTTCTGGTGTTTCTTCTTTAGGCTCTATTGGTGTAGTTTCATTTATAATAGAAGAAGAACAAACAGGTGTAGAAGGTACTGGAGCCATAGGAACAGTAGGTGCAGGTTTTGTTGTAACAGGAAATGAAGCAACCTTTGCTATAGGAAATTATACACCACAAGACCAAAAAGATGTGAATGTAAGCAAAGTTACTGGTACTACTGCTATTGGTGATTTTCAGAATAGTGCAGTTATTACTGGTGTCGCAGGAACTGGAGCAATAGGAACATCAACCTTTAATTTTGATAGAGTGTTTGAGCTTTCAAATGGTGTTGCAGGAACTGGTGGAATAGGTACTTCTGTACTACAATCAGACGTAATTGCTAGTGGAGTCGCTGGAACTGGAGCAACTGGTGCTGAAACAGTGGGTAATGAGCCTTTGGCTAGTGGTGTTCAAGGTACTGGTGGTATTGGAACATTTGGTGAAGAAGGTAATGGACAACTTAATCTAACTGTAAATGGTATTGGTGCTCAAGGTACTGCAAATGCAGGAAATGAAGTTGCTGAAAGTGAAATACCAGAAACTAATACTAATGGTTGGGGAGAACAAACATGGGGTATTGGTGTATGGGGTGGCGATAATGAAGTAAGAGGAATTGGTGGTATTGGTTCATCATCTATTGATATATTTATTGGTCCTTTCCCATCTGGTCTTGAAGGAACAACAGGAATTGGTGATTATCTTGTTCTAGGTGATTTAACAGCAACTGGAGTTACAGGAACTATTGCAGTAGGTACAGAAGGATTAGAGACAGAAGTTAATACAAGTGGATTAGTAGGTACAACTGCAATAGGTTCTTTTGAAGCATCATTTGTGGTAGAAGTTACTAAAGTTACAGGAACAACTGCAATTGGTACTTTCAATGTAGAAACAGAAATAAATGAAACTGGTGTTACAGGAACTGGTGGAATTGGTTCAGTAAGCATTAATCCTGGCTTTGGTCAAGGTGCATGGAATGATGATACGTGGGGTAATTAAATGAATTTTACACAATTAGAAGCAAATATAAAAAATTTTTTAGAAGATGATGGAACAGAACTTTCTACATCTATACCAGAAATAATTACTCAAGCAGAAAACATGATATTTGCTAGATTACCAAATCTACCTTGTTACAGAAAAGAATTAACTGGTAATTTTGTAGTAGGAACAAAAGAATATGACGTTCCTAATGCAAGAATGATAAGACAAGTAGCTGTAACTCGTGGAGACAGTGATGTTATTTATTTAAAACATAGGGTAGATAGTTATCTAAGAGATTATATTCCAAATGCAAGTACAACTGGAGTTCCTTTTATGTATGCCACTAAAAAAGCAACTACATCAGGGATAAAATTATTAATAGGACCTTCTCCATCAGCCACTTTGGCTTATGAGATTGATTTTATAGGTCTTGAAACTGGATTGTCTGCTACTAATGCTAATAATTGGGTAGGAGATAATGCCGAACAAGTTTTACTGTCAGCTTGTCTATATGAAAGTTCTGCTTTTCTAAAGGCTCCAGATAGTGTAAACTTATATAAGGCACAATTTGATGAAGCGATAGCTTTGTTTCAACAAGAAATGCAACGTAATTATCAAGCAGAATACGAAGGAGGTATTTAACAATGGCGATATCACAAGCAATGGCGACATCATTTAAGGTTGAAATCTTAGATGAACAACACGATTTAGTAGCAGATACATTAAAGATAGCTCTTTATACAAGTTCTGCATCACTAGGAGCAGGTACAACTGCTTATACAACATCAAATGAGGTTGCTAATGGCAATGGTTACACAACAGGTGGAGAAACATTAAGTAGTAAATCAGTATCATCTACTGGTACAACTGCTTTTTTTGACGCCGCCGACCCAACATGGACAAGTGCATCATTTACAGCAAGAGGTGCTTTAATTTATAATGATACCAATGGTGATAAAGCAATAGCAATTTTAAACTTTGGTGGTGATTTTACAGTTTCTTCTGGTACTTTTAGAATTGTTTTTCCTGCCGCAGGTGCAAATGCTATCATAACAATAGCTTAGGAGGTTTTAATGGCTAGTACCTATGTAAATAATTTAAGATTAAATGAACTTGGAACTGGTGATGGTAGTGGAACTTGGGGTAATACCACCAATACTAACTTAGAGCTTATTGGTGAAGCCTTAGGTTTTGGCACAGAAGCTATAACAACTAATGCCAATACACATACAACCACAGTTGCAGATGGGAGTACAGATGCAGGTAGAGCCATGTACCTCAAATATACTGGAACATTAGATAGTGCTTGTACGATAACCATTGCACCTAATACCATGAAAAGAGTTCAATATATAGAAAATGGCACAAGTGGTTCACAATCTATAATTATATCACAAGGTTCTGGTGCAAATGTAACAATACCTAATGGTCAAACCAAAGCTATTTATTTAGATGGTGCAGGTAATGGAGCGGCGGTTGCAGATGCTTTCGCCTCGTTAAATGTTGGAGCATTGGCAACAGGGAATGTTTCAACAACAGGTAGCATTACAGTATCAGGCACAGTAGATGGTCGCGATGTAGCATCTGATGGCACTAAGTTAGATGGTGTAGAAGCTAGTGCTGATGTAACAGACGGTGCTAACGTAGGCAGTTCTCTTACTTCATTTAGCACAACAACATCTTTTCAAGGTGCAGACATTGTTGCAGTATATGATACTTCAGCTAGTGCTTGGGTAAAAGGAACTGTTACAAATGTTGCTTTACAAGGACCTACTGGCGGTACTGGTCCAACAGGAGGTACTGGTCCAACTGGTCCAACAGGTCCTAATGGTAATAATGGTTCTACTGGTCCAACAGGTCCTACTGGTCCTACTGGTCCATCTGGGGGTGCAGGAGGTACAGGGCCAACAGGTCCGACTGGTCCTACTGGTCCAGCAGGGACACCTAGTACATCTTTAAATGCTGTTGGTAGTTATGCTTTTTGTTACTATACTGGAAGTTCGAGTACACAAGCTGGCGTAACTGTAAGTTCAAGTCAAATTAGATATACAAATGCAGATGGAGTATATCAGAGTAGCACAGTACCAAGTGGAACTTGGAGGTCAATGGCTTTTGTGTATACCACAAATGCTCGGACTCGAGTAGGTGTATATTGTAGAGTATCATAATTTAAGGGAGACAAAAATAATGTCAATCGTAATAACAAATATAAGAAATGCATTATCTATAAATGATGATGATACAGAGTTTGAGCTAGAAATAGAACACCCAGAACATGGGTGGATACCATACGGTTTACACTCACATGATACTGATACTACTATAAATAATAGTGACTTGATAACTTTAATAGGCACAAATTTTACAAGAATTACACAGTCAGAAAAAGATGAAAGAGTAGGTAATCTTGTAAGATTAACTAGAAATAGTCTTCTTGGAACAGAAGTTGACGTTTTATTAAATAATCCCTTACTTTGGGCAGAACTTACAACCGAACAACAAAATGCTTGGACACAATACAGAACAGATTTGCTTAATGTACCCCAGCAATCAGGTTTTCCAAATACAATAACATGGCCGACTAAACCAGAATGATAAGACAAAATTGGCAAATGTTTACGAAAGCAGTCTCAGATACTATAGTTGATGATATTATTAAGATTGCAGGTAAGACTATGGAAGCATCAACATTTAATAATAGTAAAGAAGATGTAAGAAAAAGTCGTGTTGCTTGGATAAATGACAAAAGAATTTTAAATTTATTATATGATTATGTAGATATGTCTAATAGAAATGCTTTTAAGGTTAATATTAACAAAAAAGCAGATATACAATTTACAGAATATTTAGCAACTGAAGGTGGTCATTATAATTGGCATCACGATATTGATTGGAATAGGAATGATGGGTTAGATAGAAAGTTATCTGTAACTGTTCAATTATCCAATCCTGCTGAATATGAAGGTGGAGATTTTACTTTTAATGAATGTGAATCACCTACACAATCAAAAGAAAAAGGAACTGTTTTAATTTTTCCGAGCTATTTACAACATAAAATAAGTCCAGTCACAAAAGGAACTAGAAGGTCTTTAGTAGCATGGTTTGAAGGTTCTAAGTGGGTATAATATGATGATTGGTTTATTAGTTAGATGAGTTCTTGTGTTGGTATATGTAAATTAATCAACAATGTTTGTATAGGTTGCAAAAGGTCTATAGAGGAAATTAAAGAAGCATATGTCAAAACAACTACAAAAAAACTCAAAATATGAAAAATTAGATACTAATAATGATGGTATAGTTTCTGATAAAGAATTTGATATAAAAGAAAAACTTATCCTTTTAGAAAATAGAGATAAAAAAGAAGACCAACAAAGATATTTAGTTTGGTTCTCTGCTTTATCTGTAACTATTTTTATAATTGTTTTAATGACTCCTATTATACCAGTTAACAGAATTGACCATTTGAGTGGAATAGCAGAAATATGGGTAATTTCTAATATGGGAGTAATTGGCAGTTTTATTGGTTTTAATCAAATGTCTAAAAAAGAAAGTAAGTAATGTTTAAAACTTTGGTTACAATATGTGTAATAGGGATACCAAATAATTGTAAAATACTTGAAGATGTATTGGGACCATATGAAACAGAATTAGAATGTAAACAAAGAGCGCTTTCAATAAGCAGACAAGTACATAAATATTATCCACTATGGAAATCAACTAAATATAAATGTGAGAAATTACCAATAGGGAGATTAAAATGGAAAATATGATTTTAGATGCTTGGAACACTCTATCTTATGTAGAAGGCATCTTATTTACTTTTTGGCTTTTTGTTATTTATTATGGTAAAGTATCTATAGATAGTAAATTTAAAAGAAAGGAATGTTCATGTTACAAGCGTTAATTGGACCTGTATCAAACCTTCTTGGTAAATTTATAGAAGATAAAGATAAGAAAAACGAATTGGCTCATCAAGTGGCTACGATGGCAGAAAATCATGCTCAAGAACTTGCAAAAGGGCAATTAGAAATAAACAAAGAGCAAGCTAAACACCCTAGCATTTTCGTAAGTGGCTCAAGGCCTGCTATTATGTGGATTTGTGCATTAGGTCTTTTAACACAATTTTTTATTATGCCTTTGGCAGAATGGGCGACAGCAATATGGTTGCCAGAGGTGATATTACCAAAATTAGAAACATCTGAACTTATGACGTTAACTCTTTCATTATTAGGATTAGGTGGAATGAGAAGTTTTGAAAAATCAAAAGGTGTTGCAAGAGAGAATATGAAAAAATGATATGGTTTTGGTTAAATTTATCCAAACCTTTTACAAAGATTGGCAATTGGTTTTATAAGATACACGTTTGTCAAGTTAGAAAAAGGCGAAATTAGAATGAAGTTATGTTATGTATGTAGAATATCTATGCAAAAACAAATTGTTGTTAAAGAAGACAAAATTAAAACAGTAAAATATATTTGTCCTGCTTGTCAAATGGTTGAAGAAGATGTGGATATTGCTGGTTCTAAATATTCAGCATTTTCTGGTATTGAAGACTTAAATGAGGTTTAAATGAACATTGAAACTCTAAAAAAAGAACTTATTGAAGATGAAGGTATTAAATACGAGGTATATTTAGACCATATTGGATATAAAACTTTTGGAATAGGGCATTTGTGTAAGGCTACAGACCCAGAAAACGATTTTGAGGTAGGTCAAGAGGTTAGCAAAGAAAGAGTTGATGAGTGTTTTCTAGCAGACATTGAGCAAGTTATAGATGATTGTACTGTATTGTATGATGATTTTTTTACCAAACCAGAAGAAATACAATTAATTATTGCAAATATGATGTTTAATCTAGGTCGCCCAAGATTGACCAATTTTATTCGTATGCGAAAAGCTATTGATGAAGGTAACTATGAAGAAGCAAAAATTCAAATGTTAGATTCAAAGTGGGCAAAACAAGTGCCTAATAGAGCGAAACGATTAAGTGATAGAATGGGGAATATAGTAACTTGAGTTATAGGTTATTAAAATTAAATTCTGGTATTGTAAAAGATATCACAGAATATTCAGCAGGAAAAAATGGACCTTTCTATGTAGATAGTAATTTGGTACGTTTTAGAAATGGTTATCCCAATAAAATAGGTGGTTGGGAGCAAGATGTTTATTTTGATAATGTAGATACTACAAATGCTACATTGGCTCAAGGGAAACCTAAGAACGCTGTTTTTTGGAGAGCAGATACTGATGGTTCAGATAGAATAGCATTAGGAACTCATAATCATTTATATATTATACTTAATGGCGTTCTATATGATATCACACCTTTAAGAAAAACATCTACAAATTTAAGTAATCCATTAGTTGTCACAAATGGCAGTACAACAATTACCGTTACAGATACAAGTCATGGTGCAAAAACTGGAGATTTTATAGTTATAGAACAAGCCACTGCAGTCGGTGGTATTAGTGCAGATACATTAAATAGAATTATTGGTTATCCAATAACGGTAGTTAATTCAAATTCATTTACAATACAATCTCCTACTGGAGCATCAAGTGGAGCAACAGGTGGTGGTACAGGTTTAGATATTAAATATTTAATAGGTCGTGATGACAATATGAATATTGAAAGTGCAGATACAGCAACTGGTTTTGGAGTTGGAACATGGAATTTAAGTACATGGGGTACTGCAAGAGATGTAGATAGTGATACAATTGCTTTAGAGGCAACTCAATGGTCTTTACAATTATGGGGAGAAGATTTATTAGCTAATAATAGAAATGGTCAAATTTATTATTGGGACACTTCTGCAGGTGAGGCAAATAGAGCATCTTTAGTTTCTGCTCTTGGTGGAGCAAGTGGTGTTCCTACCAAAAATAGAACAATAGCGATATCTTTCCCAGATAGACATTTAATTGTAGGTGGCACAACATTACTTGGCACTACAATTCTTGACCCAATGCTTGTAAGATTTTCAGACCAAGAAGATTTTACCAATTTTACACCAACTGCAACAAATACATCTGGTGACCAAAGGTTAGAAGTCGGCAATAAAATAGTTTCTATTATACCAACTAAAGATGAAACCTTTATAAATACAGATGAAGCGTGTTATGGAATGAGTTTTGTAGGACCTCCTTTTACATTCTCATTTAGATTATTGGCAGTTAATTGTGGTGCAGTTGCCCTACATGGCACTATTAGCGTTGATGGGAGCGTGTTCTGGATAGGTAAAAGCAATTTCTTTGTATATAATGGTTCAGTGCAAGAATTGCCTTGTACGGTCAAATATTTTGTCTTTGATAGAATACAACAAAGGTATTTTGATAAAATATTTGTAGGGCAAAATAAAAAATTTAATGAAATAACATGGTTTTATGTAAGTGTTGATAATTCACAAGGAACAGTAAACCCAGAACCAGATAGTTATGTTACTTATAATTATGCTGAAAATGTTTGGACAATTGGTACTTTAAACAGAAATGTATGGCTTGATGCTCAAGGTTTTAAAAATGTACCTTTTGCATTTGATGGTGATGCTAGATTATATGACCATGAAAGTGGAAATAGTGATAATGGAAATGCTATGAATTGTTTTATTGAAAGTGGCGAACTCGAAATTGATGAAACAGGTAACAGAACCTTTCTAATTGATAAAATTGTACCAGATGCAACAATGACATCAAATACAAATTTAAATGTCGAATTTAAATGTAAAAAATACCCTAATGGCACAGAAGTTACAAAAGGACCATTCACTATTACATCATCTACACAAAAGGTAAGTACAAGAGCCAAAGGTAGGCAGATAGCAATAAAATATTCTAGCACAGGTATAAATGATGATTGGACATTAGGTGATTTTAGAATAAATGCAACAGAGGACAGTTTTAGATGATAAGATTACCAACGCCACCAAATGTATATAAACTTACAAATTCATTAGATAGTGTAAAACAAATATTTGATTTTTGTAGAAATTTAGTTTCTGCCTTAGAAATACAACAAACACAAAATAACAGAACCACACAAGCGCAAACTCAAGAAACTGAAAATCAAGCATCTGCAAAAGGATTTTTCTTTGGCTAATAATTATAAAAATGCAAAGGCAGATTTAAGTTCAACTAATAATACAACGATATATACTTGTCCAACTGCTACACAAAGCATTATAAAGAGTATTTTAATAAGTAATGATAGTGGTAGTGCTGATACTTTAGATATAACCTTAACAAATAGTGCAAGTGCTATTTTCTCTGTATTTAAGGCTAAGTCTATTGCATCAAATACAACAGTTGAATTATTATCTCAACCACTTATAATAGAAGAAGCTGAAATTTTGAAAGCACAGGCAACAACTGCAGATAGATTGCATATAATTGTCAGTTTTTTGGAGGTTAATTAATGGCAGTCAGAGGTACAGTAAATCCAGATGGTACAATTACAAGAACTAATGATGATTTAGTAGGAGCATTAAATCTAACTAATAGTTCATTACAAATGCCAGAAACTAAAGATGCTATCTATGGTGCTTTTGGTGATGTATTAAACCAAAGTGCTTATGAACAAACAGTAGATGATGATGAATTATTTAAATATGGTGTTTATCAATTAGCCACACAAAAACCAGAATTAGAAGAAGGTGAACTACAAAGATTATATGGTACTGGAGCAATGCCTATATTTGAATGGGTAAAGACAATTCAATCTGGTGAACGAACATATGACCCTAACGATTTTGAAGATAGAGCAAAATTAGATGCATATAAAAATTTAGGTGAATTACCAGATGGCTTTCTTACGCCAGAACAAATTCAAGAACAATTAATATCTGATACTGCAACAGCAGTTTCTAGTGCTTTAGGTGCAAAAGTTGGTTCAGCATTAGCTGAAGGTGTCGATAACCCTATATCAACAGGTTTAAAATCAGCTTTTGGTTTTGGTACAGGATTACCAAGTGATAATGTACCTAACGTATTTGATTTAGGTGATGGTTACGATTATATGACATCAGCTAAAGGCAAAAATATTTTATTTAACTCTGCATTAGCAAATAAAGACTCTGCATTATCTACTGGTAACATGGATTTATATAATAAACTAAACGAAAGTCGTGTAAAAATATCTGGTAAAGGCGAAGATGCTATATTTGGATATAAAAGTGATGGCTCTGGAAATTCTATTGCAGGTGATGCAAACATAAAGGGAACCAATCCAACAACTGGTGAAAGTTTTCAAACCTATAGTGCTGATACTATACCAGAACAACAAGGATATTGGGATAGAGTTAAGAGTGATGCAACATCAAGTAGTACTTATGGTGCAAGTGCAGGTGCAGGTGTTGGTGCTTTCTTTACAGACCTAATCTTAACGAAAGGTAAAGACCCTATGAGTTCTGCTAAAAAAGGTGCAGGAACTGCAGTAGGAACTTATGTTGGTTTGGCTTTAGGTGGTCCAATAGGCGCTGTTGTAGGCGGAACAGTGGGTGCATACGTAGGTGGTAGAGTGATATGTAATGAATTAAGAAGACATGGCTTGATGACGACAGACGACATATTAATAGACTATTATTTTACACAGAAATATTTAACACCAACACACGTGAATGGTTATCATATATGGGCAATATCCGTTGTTCGTAAAATGAGAAGTAAAAAATCAGTTAAATTATGGCATCACATTGCAAAACATAGACTTAATGAGGTTAAATATATACTTGGTAAAAGAGATAAACCAGATTATCTAGGTAAAGTATATAGAGTAGTTGGCGAATCAATATGCTATGTATTAGGAAAGTTTTGTAAAAAAACCGATTGGTCAGTTTTATATAATAAAAAGGAGATTTAAATGGCATTAGAAGATGTAGGTTTAGAAGCACCAGATGAAGCCAAAGAATTAATATTTAATCCATCAGAAGAAATGCAAACAGTTTTAATGACTAGATTGGCAGAAATGAGTGAAGAAGAACTTGGTGCATTAGATGAAGCTATAACACCTAAGGTTATGAATGTATTAATGAAGTTTTTACCAGAGTTGCAAATGCTTATTGAAAAAATTGGTGAAATGAAAGAAGAACCAAGTGAAAGACCACAAGAACAAATACCTCCAGAAGAAACAATGGGGGCATTGAAAGGTATTGCATGATAAGAAAAGCAACAGTACTAGATATATCAGCATTAATCTTAATGTTAGATACAATGCATAAAGAAACAGAGATAGAATTGCCAAAGATAAATACTGTTAAACTGGTAGATAAAGTAAATCAATTAATTCATACTGGATTAGTTTTAGTTTCTATAAAAGATAATAAAATACAAGGTTCTATAGGTGGATTAATTTCACAAGACTGGTGGAGTGATGAAAAGTTTATTGCTGATGCTTGGTTTTATGTATTTAAAGACCAAAGAAAAAGTGATGTAGCAAAAAGTTTATTAGCAGACTATATAAAAAAAGCAAAAGATGCTAAACTTAAAATTAGATTAGGACATATTTTTTCTGGCGACCTAGAAAGAAAAGATAAATTATTTACTAGAATGGGTTTTATAAAAGCTGGTTCTGTATTTGTGGAGGCTTAAATGGGTGCATTATGTACTAACCAACCAATTCAATTACCAGATTATAAAGACACAGTTACAGGTACAACATTACCTGCCTATGTATCTGCAGGAGGTAAAGAGCTTTACGAACAAGCTAGAGAGCTTTCAAAATCAGAGTTTCCTTCATACACAGGTGATAGAATAGCATCTTACGGAACTGATGCAGACGGAAATCCTTTAAGAATGAATGAAACAGAACGTGCTGGGTTAGATTTATTAGCAACAGGGCAAGACAGTTATTCAGATTTATTAAATCAATCTAAGACTATGGCAGGAAATTTAGGTGGTGGTTTTGAAGCAAATGCTTTTACTGGTGCTGATACAGCAGATATTATAGGTCAAAGTTTTGATGCACCAACTTTTGATAGAGAATTTAATTTTAGAGAGTTTGATGCTGATACAGCAAATCAATACCAAGATGCATTCCAAACCTCTATTGACCCTGCATTAGAAGAATTAAATAGACAAAGAGAATTACGTCAAACACAAAATTCTGCAGATGCAATAAGAGCAGGTGCATTTGGTGGTTCACGATTAGGACTTAGAGAAGCAACTACAGATGCAGAAATAGCTAAAGCAGGTTCTGATTTACGAAGACAAGCAGGTAGAGAAGCATTAGGTTTTGCATCACAAAGATATGATACAGATAGAGCGTTTGGTGCAAATAGATTTGATACTGATAGAAGAAATTTTGAAGCTGATAGAGGTTTTGATGCAGATAGATTTGATAGAGAAAGACAAGCTAGATTTGGTGCAGAAGACCAAAGAAGAGCAGGATATGAAACCAGTGAAGCGGCAAGATTGAGAGGTTTTGAAACAGATGAAGCTAGTAAATTAAGAGCATCAGAAACGCTGAGTGCATTAGCACCTTTGGCACAAGGTTTACAAGAACAATCAGCATCAGGAATGATTACTGCAGGTCAAGCTGAAAGAGGTTTAGACCAACAAGCATTAGACCTTGCCTATGGCGATTATATGGCACAAAAACAATATCCATTTGAAATGCTTAATTTTGCCTTAGGAGCATTACAAGGTGTACCATACGAAACTCTAACTAGAACACAAGCACAAGGTAATACCTATATGCAACAACCTAGTATTTACGGACAAACTTTAGGTGGGTTAGGTTCATTAGCAAGTCTTTATGCACTAGGTAGGAGGACTTAAATATGGCAGAGCCAAGAGATGCAACAGCATTTGAGTTAATGGTTAAACAATTAAAACAAGGCGAAACTGGTAATTCCAGTTCTTATCTTGATACATTAAAGTCTTTATACGGAGTTGGTGGAAACGACGTTTCACAGTTAGAAGGTGGTGCATTAGGAGGTATTATAGATAATATTGTGCCAGATAGAAAACCAATAGACCCTGCAATGTTGGCATTAATTGGTTTTTCAAAAATGGCAGAAGCATCATCACAGCCCGGTGCGACTGCAATAGGTGGTTTTGGTTCTGGTATTCAAGCAGGTGTAGGTGCAAAATTAAAAGATGATGCTTTACAACAAGCAAATGAACAAGCAAAGATGAAGGTAGGATTATCATTAGCATCGGCTCTTAAACCAAAAACTGGTATACCTAAAACAGTTCGTATGGGTATTGCAATCGGTGATGATAAAAAAGCACTTTATGATAAAAATAAAAATCTGCTTTATAATTACAACACTTATGATGCTAGTGGTAAAATAGTTGGTAGTTTTCAAGCACCTCAAGGAAGTGGCAATGCTCCTAAAATAAGTATTAATACTAAAGAAAATACTTTAGATAAAAAATATTCAGAACTAAGAGTTAAAAACTTTATTGATTTTTTTGAGGGAACTGGTACAGGTGCAAATAAACAACCTGGAGTTATAGGTAAATCAGTAAAAGCTAGTGCTGATTTAGGTAAAATCAATACCATTAGAAGCTTTTTAAATAATGCAGATACTGGATTTGGTCAATCAACTATAAATTCAGCTAAAAAATTATTTAATAGATTTGGCTTTGACTTTGATGAAACAAAAATAGGATTAGGTGATAGTTTAGAAGCCTTAACTAGTGGAATGGTTTTACAAAGTGTTTCGCAAATGAAAGGTGCTTTATCTGATAGAGAACTTGGATTTTTACAAAATATGCAGGCAAATATTGGAAATACAAAAGCAGGTAACTACTTAATATTACTCACAGCAGAAAAAGCTTTAAAAAAGAACCTAAAATGGAATGAATTTTATAGAGACTTTAAAGATAGAGAAGGAATACGACAAAATGCAAGTCCTACAGCTATGGGTAAAAATTCAGTAGAAAGCATAGAAAAAGGTGAGCAACTACGAGCAGAATGGAATCAGTTTTTAATTGATGATGAAAAAAATCTATACGACTTTCTATTAAAAGATAAAGAAAAATTTATATTAGACTTAAGAGACAAAGGTTTTGAACCACAACAAGTTACACAAGCAGTAAGGCAGAAATATTTCTTTTCAGATAGTGATGGAAAATTAACAGATGCTCTTGAATTTATAAAACCTATGTTTATAAGTAGATTTGGGGATTAAAGATGCCACACACACCAGAGCATAAAACCTTAACTAAAGAAGAATATTTAAAATTAATTAACGATTCTATTAAAAAAGATGAAAAAACCTCTAATCAAGGTATTGATGACATACCATTTATAGGTGGAGCATTAGCAACAGCATCTGATATTGCCTCTGGTGTTAAAAAAGCATTTACAGGAGAAGATGTTGAAGTAACCTTTAAAGATGCAGGAGGTATTGCCGACATTGAAATGGGTTTTTGGGAAGATTTAGTCCCTAGTTTTAAAGGTATGTTTGCAAGAAGTGATGCAGGTAAAGCTGAGATAATTAAAGATACATATGCAGGTGATGAACGATTTGGTGGTGCATTTAAAGACGATTATAACAATCCTTTTATTATTTGGAATAAAAAGCCTTTTTATATTAATAAACCGGGCTTTTCTGATATGGATTTTAACAACGTATTAAATGAAGTTATTAAATTTTACCCTGCAACTAAAATTGTATCTGGTGCTAAATCATTAATACAAACTATTGGAAGAGGTGTTCCTGCCTACGGAGCAACAGAAACTGGAAATATAATAGCAGAAGAAATTATAGCACCAGAAACATCAAAATCAAAATCAGTTGGAGATAGAGCACTCGAAGTTGCAACTAGCACAGGAATAGGTACTGCTGTTGATGCAGTAATGCCGGGAATTACTAAGGCAGGTGGGAAAGCCATAAGAGCCTTAGTACCAGATAAAGTCTTAGAGACAATAAACCTACCAAAAATTACAGAACCAATTTGGGAAAATATTACAAAATCAAAATATCCATTGACTAAAGGTGCGGCAACAACAAAAGCTCTAAACAGAGTTGACTCTGGTGATGCACAAGCTCAAGCATCAAAACAAATAATGGAAGAAGATAGAATACGTTATTCTAAAGATACAGGTTCAGAAATACTGACTGGATTTGATGCAGACCAACTTGCTTTAATTAGACAAGATGCAGAATCAATTATTAAAAAACAAGGTTCTGGTAGGGCTAGTTTAGAAAGCAAAGATGTACCAATAGAAAGTGCAACAAGTATTAAAAATATTGTTACAAATCGTAAAAATGCTTTAAAAAAACAAAAAGATGAACTTTATGAAAGTAATAACCTTAGTTCTGTAAGTCTTACACCAGAAGGTGTTAATACATTTGCAAATACAGCACTCAAGAATTTAGAAAAGTTTAGGATTGGCAGATATGTTGAAAATCAAATGCCTTTATTTTCTAAAATACGAACTGATTTAAAAAGAATAGCAAAAATAAGTTCAAATCCTAAATTTAAACAACAACCATTTTCTGTACTTAGAGATTACCAAGAACAACTTAATAGTCTTAGAGGTATTGCCTTTGGCAAAAACCCATCATCAAAAGAGTCTATAGCTATTGGTGAGGTTTCTGCGACATTAAATGATTTTATAAATAATGGTATTGATAATGCTTTTATAGTTGGAGACCAAGAGGTAATTGACCAACTTTTAAAAGCAAATAAAACATATCGCCAGTATATGGGTTTATCAGGCAAAAACCTTAGAGGTGGTGATGGTGTCGAAAGTGCAACAAATGCAATATTAAAAAAATTAACAGACCCAAGATTAGATGCTGATGCTGTTGTGAATAAATTTTTTGGACATGCAAAGTTTCAACCTGCATCTGTAATGAATAATGTTTTAACAAAAATACAAAAAAATGTTCCAGAAAAAGAATTTAAAGAAGTAATAGCTTTGGTTAAAGATGGTGTTTTGACCAGAGCATTTTCTGGAAAAGGCACATCTGGTGTAACTAGAACAAATATCATTAATAATTATGATGAAACATTTAAAAGAAACCAAAATTTAATAAGCAGGTTGTTTTCAAAAGACGAATTAAAACAAATAGAACAATTCAAAGATAATGTGCTACCTACACTTTGGGCAGAAATTAAAATGAACCCATCAAATTCTGGAAATGTAATGATGTTCAGTTTGATGAGTAAAGGTGTACTTAATTATGCAGGTAAATTTCCCTTGGTTGGAAAATTAATTGACCCTGCTACATTTAAAGAAATGGGAAGCAGAAATAAAGCAAGAGATGCAATAGCAGGATATATGGAAAGAAAGAAAGCACCATTATTTTCCTCTATTTCACAAGCACCAGTAAGAACAGACGAAGAAACACTTGAAAATGATGAAATTCCTGCCTTTCTTAAAAATTTACCAATGTCAGCTAAAATGAAAATTCTTAATAGTGTAGAAATAGATAATGAAGGTGTTAAATGAGTAAACCATCAGTACAAGAAATCCATGTAAATTTAGAAAGGCATATAGCTGTAAGTGATGAAAGATGGAAAGAAACAATACTTCGTATTAAACGTATGGAGCATATTATGATAGCAACTTCGGGAACTGCAATAGTAATGTTAATAGGTTTACTTGTGAGATAGAGCAATATGGTTGTTGCAGAAATCCTAACAGGTATAGCATTAGTACAGAAATCAGTAGAATTTATAAAATCAAATATATCAACAGTAAACGACATTTCTGGTATAGCAAAACAGATTGACGGTTTTTTTACTGGTGCTGACCAAATGAATAAAAGCAAAGGCAAGGGAATGTCTATTGCTGAACAGTTTGGGTCAGTAGAAAACAGTGCTAATGATTTTATAAATATGAAGTTGTTAGAAGAAAAACGAACCGAATTAAAAAATATAATTAATATGAGGTTCGGTCCTACAGCTTGGGACGAGATAATTGCACAACGAGCTAATAGAATACAAGAAGCTAAAGAAACAAGTCGTTTACAAAGAATAGAAGCTAGACAACAACAAAAAGAATTTCTTGATACTTTACAAACAATAGGCATTATCTTTTGTGTTATAGCCGTAATTATAATAGGTTTTATAGTTGTATTTAAAGCGTATGCAGATGGTTATAAATACAAATCTAAAGATTACACAAGACAGCAAAAAATAAATAATGGTACAATAAAAATGCCTACTATGACCACTTGTAGATTAAAAAAACGTAAAGTGTATAAAGATAAAATGGCTTGTATATACCAAGGAGCACAAAAGACTTTTACGCTAGACTTTACAGATTTAGCAAATGGTTGTCCTCGCAAATACAAATGTGTGCTTGACCCTAATGGAAAAGAACCATCTATTGATTCTGTTATGGAAAGTTTAAGAAGTATTGCTAAATAAAAAGTGAGACATGACTATTCGCCAATCTTCGCCATGTCATAGTGGGGTGGGAGAAAACATTAATATATTTCCAAGGCGACCCAAACCAAACTATTTATTTACTTTACCTTGCCATAAGAAAATTGCAAAACAATTACGATAAAACTGTTGATTTTTCTTTTGGTCTAACATTTGATTATTTGTACGTTGTTTGGCTAAGTATGACACAAAGTGGTCAAGGTTAACACGTGATGACACCATTAGCTTAGTTATATAATAACCTCTTTTAAAATCTTGTTTTGCATAGGCATCTACTAATAAATCGTAAATACTAGTGTTACCATTAATTATATTCATAATTGTCATTTTTTCTTTTCCCATTTAGTTATTTGTTCTAATAATCTACTAATTCACACATTGTTATGCTATGTTTATCATCTAACAACATTTCTATTTCTTCAATAGTATCTGCTTCAATCATAACACTTACATATTTTCCATGTTCTGGCATATCTGGTAGATTATTAAAAAGTCTTATTTTAACATAGTACCTATTTTTCATATCGCTCATAGTTTTCTCCCTTTATAATTGCTAAAACTTTCACTTGATATTTCAAGTTCTTTATTACTTTTTTTAGCATTTCTAGCCTTTAAGTCTTTATATAATTGTTTTATCTCTGCATGTGCTATTTGTGCTTTTAATTTACAATCAGCACAATTTTTACTATAAGGCTTTTTATATTTACTAGGTGGCATTTCAATTTCACAAGTTGCACACTTAGTTTGATTAACGTAAATAACTGGTCTTGCCATAATAAACCCTAACCAACTATTAAATTAACAAGTGGTCGTGAAGGTGGTACACAAACTGCATAAACAGCAATTTTAGCCAAAGGTTTATTTGATTTTACATCATCACGAAAATTCATTGCATCGTCCATGAAATCAAATGATGTCTTGATATATTGACCTCTACCAATATGTTCGCTTACCATATAAGATTTAGTATGTTGTAGTAGGTCTTTTTCGTATTCTTGAAATGTCATTTTGTTTTCTCCCGAAACATTATTTATACTATTAGAGTATCAAAAGTACTAGATAAGTAAACCAATATATGCAATAATATTAATAATAATAGCTCCAAACTATTATTGTAATTGCATCTGTGTAGAGGTGGTATTTCTCAGCGTTCTACCACCTCTTACTTTTTTAATTATAATCCCTATGGGTTGGAGCACATTGTATATCTACAACAATAGGTACATATCTATCAGCAACCATTATTCTACCATGATATAAAACTGGTCTTAATTTCACAGAGCGACAATCTTCAATACCATTTATTACTTCTTGTCTGTTCATCTGAAACATTTTTTTATTAGTAACCAATTCTACTTTAGTTGGAGGTTGGCTACTGCTACAAGCAGTAACCATTAAAGTTGATATAATATACAAGAAAGTTATTTTATGTGTTCTAAGCATTCTCTAGCTCCTTCCAATTATTAGTTTGAATAAGTTCTGATACCATTTTCTGTCTATCTACTTGAACAAGGTATTTCTTTGTATCATCTCTTTGTATATCAGTAAGATGAGTAGACCATGCAGTTGCTGATTGATATGCACACCATAGAGAGCCTTTAACATCTTTTCTGCCATAATCTCCCTTACCATGTATTTGAGCCACTTCTTCGTTATATAAACCCATAAGAATAGATAATTGTTTTTTATTGGTTTCATTAACTCCTGCCATTTTGCTACCTCTTGAAAGATGTTGTTTGGCAATAGTATTTTCAAAAAGACTTTTTATTTGTTCATCTTCTACTGAAGTATCCCACCAAGTCTTAAATCTTTCAGATTCGTCTGTTACTGCTTTTATGGCATTAGTAATCTTTTTATTAGATTGGTCTATGTCAAAAGATTTTGTATGTCTATTAGCGGTGTATGCCAATTTTTGACCAGTTACCAATGTATTAAAACAAACATGATTTAACCAACCAAAGAAAGCTTGAAATTTCCATTTAGAATTATAAGAATTTCTAGCAACATATTTTAATGATAGGTGATGGTCTCCAATTTGAGTTGTAAGTTCTGGTAATAAGACCTCCATCTTTGCCATCGCACCATTTTCATAAGATTCAATTTTAACTTCTGCATCTTTTAAAGTTAATCCTCCTTGTTTCATTTGAACTAATGCACCTTGAAAGGCATCTTTATGAAGAATTGGTTTATATTTAGATTTTACAAGACCTAAAGGTGCATCGGTATCTGTTCTAACCAACACACGACTCATCTCTGTAGGTATTGTAGGTATTTCTCTTATATCTATAGGAAAGGTTATCTTTTCCATTTCTTTTTTAAATAAATAAGTATCTAACATTTATATCTCCCTTTTATAGTTAAATAAAAAAGAGTGGCTTTATGCCACTCTCGCAGTCTTAAATAATTTGCTATATTTATAATCAATATCTAAATTATAACAAATTTCTGTTCCCTCATAATAAGGGTCGTTCTCTATACCATCAGCCTCTAATATCCATCTGATGGCAGTTTTATAATTTCTTGCACCCATTTTACAAGTTTCTTTAATTCTCTTATAAAGATTTGATGCATTTTCTTTTTTGATTGCTTGCTCTCTTTCAAAAGCAATATTTGCTTGATTACATTCATAATCAGCCATTTCTTCTAGTTCTTTTAAGGTGTAATTTGAAAAATCTAGTCTTATTTTTGAACCATAAGAACCAGATGCACTTTTTATATCCTCTGAAAGAATATATTTCTTATAATCTATTATAGTAGTTATACCATAATCTTCCCAATGTTTAGGGTCTGTAACAATCAAACCAGATACACGATTATCTGGGTCTTCGTTAACCCAATTAGTCCATTTTTGGTTCTCTGCTTTAATATAAGATTGAAGTTCAAGTTGATTTTTAGTAAATTTTGTCATTGTTTTCTCCCATGAATTTAATAACATAATTACTTATAATTTGTATAAGTATAGAAGTCAACACAATAAAGGTTTATTTTTTATACTTATACATTTTAATTTTTTATACATATACTTTTATTTAAGGTTATAATCTTTTATAAGAGTGCCAAGTTCTGCATTTCCTGCAATACAAGATTTAATCCACACCTTTTTAACAACTTCACCATTTATATTTCTTAAATGACGAAAGTGTCCTCTTCTCGTATGCTCTCTTTTGGGATTACCTTTGCCTTTAAAGGTATCTTTATATAACTTTCTAACCTTTTTATCTGTAAGCGATAGATTTAAAACATGATAATCATTTCTTGGTACTCTTTTACCAAGTTGAGTATGAATTATTTTATTATCTGGTGTAACACTTTCAATATCATTCACATTTATATTAATTAAAGCAAATAAAGAAATTAAAAACCTTAAATCTCCCTCACACATTACTGAAAGGTTATGTTCATGGTCTTTAATTTCATCTCTTGTATAACCTTCTTGGAATTTCCAAGATGGAATAGACCAATGCATACCTCGTGATTGTGCTACTGAAATTCTACTATATATTTCTTTTAAACAATTAAATTCATGGTCTTTATCATAAGCCAAAGTATCTGGTAAATTACTACTATCAAAAACAATTTGCCCAGTTTTTTTATCTGATGAAGTTTGAGTATGCTTTTTTAGTAAATGTTTAGGCATATGTTCAAATAAATACCAACTACTTAATAATTTTGAACCAGTATGAAATGCTCTTTCCATAAGTTGGTCAGAAGATTTGGCTCTCCATTCTGCAGGAAATTCGTTTAGAGTATTAAGTCTTTCTATTTCTTCTTCAAAATCTATTGATTTATTATTATTGATAGTAAAACACATTGATGGTTGCATAAATTTATCTGCAAGCATATCTGTTGAATCACCAATGACATCAGCATTGTCTTTATCTATAAATGCCCACATTTCATAAAGAAAATCTACATGACCAGTTTCGTCTGTAAATTTCTTTATATGATAACCAACACGTTGAGGTACTCCATTTGCTTCAAAGTTATAATCTTGCCCTCTTTTATTAGTAAATTCTTTTATGAATTTCTGCCTTGAATGTTCGTCCCATTCAATCCAAAGGTTATCAAAAGGAATTTGAGCATTTTCTACCATCTCAAGTAATACAGATGGCTTTTCTGTACTAGCTTTATAGGCATTATTTACAAGATTTTCAGATGCAACAAATTTTTGAGATTGTATTAAATCAACTTGTGTTTGTCTTATCATTGAATCGGCTATTGACCCTCCAGAATAGAGAGCCAATGCCTTTTTAGGTTGAGTTAAACCAGATAATATCTGATTACATAAAATTGGTTTATCCATTATCATTCTCCATTTGTTTCTTTAAATCTGTTTCACAATTTTCACAAACATAATATGGTTCTTGTATAGATGGTTTAATTTCATCATTATTAAATAAATTATTGCAACCATCACACTCTGAAAAATTATCTACAAGATAACTGTTTTGAAATTTTGCCATTATGCAACTCCTTTTAATTTATTATTTAATTCTTCAATATGTGGTGGAATTTCTTTTTCAAAAGATTTTATAATTTCTTCTTTTTCTTCAATCATTGGTGAAATTATTTTTTGAAAATCTTGGAACGTATTTGGTTCTAAGGTAAAAGATATAGCATTTAGTTCATAAAGTTTATTAAGGTCGTTTATTAAATCATTCATCTGTTTTCTCCCATGAAATTATG
>Ga0209634_1000851_pt1 | contig 23133 bp, 17 predicted proteins | sample LinPmetageLP40_FD_184043 | JGI IMG/M metagenome (GOLD analysis project Ga0209634, IMG submission 184043) | Marine viral communities from the Pacific Ocean - LP-40 (SPAdes) (version 2) | ecosystem: Environmental > Aquatic > Marine > Oceanic | place: Pacific Ocean | collected 2010-08-26 | reverse complement strand
CCGCTGGGAAAGGTCGGTGCTTTCTACCAAGTGTAGCTCGCAGGAGTTTTTATCTTTCTGAGCGCAGTGCTTTCTGCAAACTTTGGAAGTACCGGCCGATTCATTAGTTTTATCGGTACTTGCCAAGCTCGGGGCGCACACCTACTAGCTTGACGTTAGCAACAAACAAAAAACCGTAATCATTGAAAAATATTGAAATAGCAGAAAATATACTTCAACACTTTGAAACATTCATTTCTCTTTCAGAAAACCTGAAATCTGAACTTGTGAAACGATTAAAACATTGCGTTTTCAAAAAAGGAGAAATAGTATTAGACGCAAACCGTGTATGTACAGAAAGTTATTTCATCAATAAAGGAATTTTAAGAACTTATTTTTTAAAAGATGGAAAGGAAATAAGCGAATATTTTTGCGGAATAGATGAATGGGTAAATTCGCCTAAAAGTTTTATGCAAAGAAAAAAAGACATCTATTATATTGATGCAATTGAAAATACCGAAGCATATTATATAAATGTAAACGACCTTGTGTTTCTTTTTGACAATTTTCCAGAAATGGAGCGGTACGCTCGATTATCAATGGGCAGCGGTTTTGGGCATTTGATGGAACGCATTACATCTATGCGATTTACATCTGCTAAAGAAAGATATAACCATTTTCAAAAAACTTATTCCAACATCTATCATCGCATTCCTTTAGGAATGGTTGCGTCTTATTTGGGAATCACTCAAGAAACATTAAGTAGAATCCGTGCTGAAAAGTGATTATTTGATATAGGTCAAAAGTTGTAACAATTTCATTTTGTAGTTTTGACTCTTACATTTTACAACAATATGAAGAAAATAACTAAAAGAATTTTATTAACAATCGCATTAGTGTTAATAACAGGAGTTGTCTATCTATTCACCTACGTACCATCTCTTTCAAAACAACACGGAGTTGTCGAAACTCTATTATATTTAGGAGATTCTGACAATCAACCTTTGATTGTAGCTTTTGGAGGTTCAGAAGGTGGTATTGATTGGCATAGAAACCATATGAAAGGCAAAAGAGACAGTCTTATTCAAAAAGGCTATGCGATTTTGGCAATCGGGTACTTCAATGCAGATGGGACACCGAGAATTCTGGACAGAATTTCATTAGACGCAATTTCCGATACTATTATGAATATCGCAAAAAACAATAAAATTGATGAATCAAAAATAGCTCTCATTGGAGGCTCTAAAGGAGGCGAATTAGTTCTAAATTTAGCCAGCAGATTCAATCAGTACAAAGCAGTTATTGCAATGTCTACATCAAATGTTAGCTTCCCTGCTCATACTTGGTCGGCAAATACTTCTTCTTGGACATATAAAAACAAAGAAGTTCCATATGTCCCTGCATCTTTTGAAACAATATCACCTGCATTAAAAGGTGATCATTATGCAGCTTTTAGTATTATGCTTAAAGATAAAGAGGCTGTGAAAAGTGCAGAAATTCAAGTAGAAAATATAAATGGTGCTATCTTGATTATGTCAGGTAAAAATGATGCCCAATGGCCTGCAACGTCTATGTCAAACAGAATAATAGAAAGATTAGAGAAACACGATTTTAAATATTACAAGGAACACATAACACTGAATGGAGGACACGTAGAGCCTTTAAAACATTTTAATTTAGTGTATGATTTTTTAGAAAAATATCTACCTACAGAATAGCCAGTTGAGTTCAACAAGTGGTATAGAAACGCATGCCTTTACTCACGTTTATTTGAGTTCATGCGTCTAGTCCGTATCTTCTGTGTTTAGAGTTTCATGGCTGATTAAGTGGGCCTCACTGAAGCTAGTTGTGGTGGTTGGCCTGCACGCAGGTTCTGGCTGGTGATCACGCAGAAAGGTTGTCGCTAAGTTCTCAGCAACCTGCCTTGCCGTCCAGGCAGGCTTGCTTGGAAACACAGAAAATACTACTTTCATCACTATTAAGTTCGGGATAAGCACAGGATTCCTACAGAAGGTAACAATAATTGAAAATAAACACCACCTATGAAAATATTCGGTTTCCCTCAAATGGACTTAATCAAAGGAATCAGGCGTTCTTATCCGCCTCATTTGATATTATCAATGGCTAAATCTAACAAGGTTCGTCTTTTTTTAGAAGAAGGGTATGGAGAAGATATTGGGTTTACGGCACCTGATTATCAACATGATAATATCCTGTTTAAAAGTAAAAAGCAAGTCTTTTCTGAATCGAATTATATTGTTTGCATTACCGCACCCTCCGCTCGGGAAATTGATATGATGCAAGAAGACCAGACACTTTTGGCATTTCTTCATTACAATACGCATGACGTGAGGAACCGATTGTTTTATGATCGAAAAATTCATACCATCTCTTTGGATGAATTAGTAGATCCAGCTACAAATAGAAGAATGGTAGAAGACTTGAGAGCTACAAGTTTTAATGCTATCAAAGCAGGTCTAATCGCTTTAAAAGAATCTTGGGGAGACGACAAGTGGCGTTCACCCTATAGAGAACATATTAAGGCCTTTGTAATGGGAACTGGAAAAGTTGGTGCTAACGCTATTAATGCATTGGCCAATTTCAGGTATACTGGCTTACGTCAGGAACTGGTGGAGCATGGAAACTGCAAAATCTCAGTAGTTGCTCTGGGCTTTAGAGAAACTGGAGATAAAGATTTTATGAATAAGTACATTTTACCGAATGCTGACATTCTGGTGGATGCAACATATCGTCCTGAAGGGAAAAATCACCTTCATGTCATAGACAAAGAACAATTAGAAATTTTGCCAAAAGATGCTGTAATCTGCGATATCTCTGCAGATAAATACGATGTTTCTGGGAAGGCTCATGTTGTAAAAGGGATACAAGGCATACCAACTGGTAAAGACAAGGATTTCGGCTTGCCGATTTTCAAAAGAGACAGCGATGCTTTTTTTGATAAGTCTTATGTCCCAGAAGAATACCAACTAACACCCAGACAAATTAGAACTTCCGTAAGTTCTTATTCATGGCCTTCTTTCGGAAGTAATTCTGATCGATTAGAAAACGTAGAAATTTACGCTAGGCAGGTTAAGCCCATTTTACAATTCCTCATAGACAATGGTATTGAAGGTATAAAAAGGCCCAAAGATTTAGAAACCTCTTCGCTAAACAACGCACTATACGAAAGCCAAAACCCGCTGGCTATTGCTACTAAAAATAAGCACCATTAGCAATTATAAACCAGGGAAGCCGAAAACTAATTAGAGTAGGCAAAACAAAAAAACAGTAAAAATGGAGAATTTACATTTAGAAACCTTCCAAGCAGAAGCACAGGGCAATGGGTGGCCAACGAAAGTAGACATTACGAATACTGCATGGAAGCTTCAATTAGACGAACCCATTGAGGATGGTGGATCAAATTCTGGACCTAATCCTATGCAATATTTTACGGCTTCCTCAGCCGGATGTCAAAATGAACAGGCTCAAGTTGTGGCTGATGAACTCTCCTTGAATATTGAACAAATTAATATAAAGGTTGAAATTGAGCTTGATCTATCAGGTTTTATGGGGACGTCAGATAATTCAAATGGCAGTTACAAAAACGTGCGGCTTGATGCAGCAGTACTTGGAGGAGCAACTGATGAACAAGTAAAAAGCGTGGGACAAAAGGTCGATGCTCGATGCCCAATATTGGCTTTGTTGCGTACAAGTGGCTGTAAAATTGAAAGCAATTGGAGAAAAAAATAACTGCTGCCAACAATATTGGGGCTGAATATCCCTGAAAGAGATTAGCACTAATTCATACGAAATGAAAAAGACATATAATCAAGATGAGCAAATCGCAAAAATGACATTCGCCTCGGTATACCCGCACTATCTGGCAAAAGTTGAGAAGAAGGGTAGAACGAAAGAGGAACTGCATCAAGTAATAGAGTGGCTAACTGACTATAACGAAAAAATGCTGCAAGAACTCATTGAAGAAAAAGTGACATTTGAAATATTTTTTCAAAATGCTTCATTAAACCCTAACGCTCAACTTATTAAAGGCGTAATCTGCGGCTATCGTGTTGAAGAAATCGAAAATTCGTTAACTCAACAGGTGAGATATTTGGACAAGGTGGTTGATGAGTTGGCCAAGGGGCGTAAAATGGAGAAAATTTTACGAGCTGGGTAAATTGGAATTACATAGTGTCTCTAAGAAAACAGGTCATCTTTCACAAAATGAGTGATTTTCGATGAGGTTTCAATTTTCTTTCTATGAGTTGATGCCTGAGCATCAATCGATTAGAAATAAATTGAAAGATCGCGAAAAGCAACATTTTTGATTTTGAGGTGTTTTCTTAGAGACACTACATAAGTAAAAAACATTGAAACAGATTCAATTCAGGCGACTAGTATTAGCCTTTATTATTCTGACCTCAATACATTCACTGGATTGGTAGAAGCTGCTTTTAGGGACTGATAGCTTACTGTAAGGACAGCGATCAAAAATGCCACTGCTCCTGCTAAGACAAATACCATCGCACTGATCTCGATGCGATTGGCAAAGTCAGCCAGCCATACATTCATCAAGTAGTATGCGGGATAGATCGCTAATATAAATGCCAGCCCTACCAATTTGGTAAATTCTGTGGACAGTGTTTTGGAAATGCTCCAGATAGAAGCACCCATTACTTTTCTGACTCCGATCTCTTTACCCCTTTGCTCTGCGCTATATGCTGCAAGCCCAAATAGACCCAAACACGCAATGAATATGGCCAATATGGTAAAAGTTGTGAACACCCTTCCGAGTCTTTGTTCAGCTCGGAAAAGCTCATCAAAGTCATCATCTAGGAAGCTATACTCAAAAGGTTCTGTATCAGCGATGTTTTTCCATTCTTGTTCAGCCATTTTAATAACACTTTCTGTGGCTTCACCTTCAAACCTGACCATCATCACATTGCCGCGATCTGTCAATGCTAAGACCAGAGGTCTCACAAACGATTTGAGAGATTCAAAATTAAAGTCCTTTGCGACACCAATTACCTGCATGGAAACCTCTTCATCGGTATCGAAACTAATAAGCCGCTCATTCAATGGGTTCTCCCAGCCCAACTCCCTAACTGCAGCTTCATTGATGACAACTGCTAGCGAATCTGATGGAAAGTCTTTGGAAAAGAACCGCCCTTCAACCATTTCGAAACCTAAAGCTTGTTGATGATTGTGATCAGCAAAATAGGTCGCCATGATATGATCATTTTCACTTGAGGCAGATCGGAATAGGGTGGTATTATTGACGCCTGGAATCGCATTGTTACTATAACTTGCACTTACAATACCTGCTTGGGAAGTTATAGCGTTTTTATAGGCATTTCTATCATCACCCAATCTTCTGGTGTTATCGATTACCATCACTTGCTCTTTGGCAATGCCTAGGTTTTTAGTTTGAACAAACTTCAATTGTTTGTAAACGATTGATGTACATATGATCAACACAATAGAAACCCAAAATTGGAAAGTAACCAAGAAACTTCTTACACCCCCACTTTTCATCCCTGCTTTTACTTTACCCTTGAGCACGTCTGTGATCTTAAATGAGGTCAAATAGAAAGCAGGGTAGCTACCTGCTAGTACACCGACTATTACTATCATGAGGCCGGTGCCAACGAGGACATAAGTGTTGAGTAAGCTATCTATCTCGATAGATTTACCGGACAACATGTTGAAAGCCGGAAGCAATAAATACACGAACGCTAACGCCATCACTGCGGCAATGAATACATAAACCAATGACTCAATCAAAAATTGACGGATTAAGTGGAGCCTCAATGAACCGAGTGTTTTTCGTAGGCCTACCTCCTTGGCTCGGCTAGCAGACTTGGCGGTCGATAGGTTCATAAAATTGATGCTGGCTATCAATAGAATGAAAATTCCGATGGCCGCCATGATCATGACATAGGCCATGTCTCCCTGTGGTGTTGGTTCATCTTGTAAGTCTGACTTCAAGTGAATGTCGAATAGCGGAATGCTGAAGTAGGTATAAATGCCTCCTTCTTCTTCAAAGTCATCGAAGGACTTATTCATAAACTGTTGAAAAGCAGGACTGACATTTGTCTCCACAATCGGAATAAATTTTTTGTCAACATCATTGGAACTCGCACCTTCATTCAACACGTAATACGTAGCAAAACTATTGCCCAACCATTGACCACTGTTTGGAAAATCGAAAGTGATCATAGAAAACAATGCCCCAAAATCCACGTGTGAGTTACCTGGAACATCACTCATTATCCCAGTCACTTTGTACGCAGTTTTATCAGTACCTATTTCAAGTGTTTGATCTAACCCACCATTCTCACCAAAATACCTGTCTGCCACGGACTTGGTCAGCACAATAGAATTGGGCTCTAACAGCGCAGTTTTTGGATCTCCTGCTATTAACTCAAATGAGAAGACTTCAAAAAAATTGGAGTCTGCTGCCATGAGATTGTCTTCAGAAAAGATCTTGTCCTTATATCTAAATACGCTTTCGCCTCTCGACCACAGTCTTGTGGCTTCAGATACTTCGGGAATTTCTGTCACCAACGCTTCAGCCATAGGCCCACAGGTACTGGTAGTATATATTTCTTGACCACCAAGTTTTCCATGGAGGTTCATTCTGTAGATATTTTCCCCTTTTGTATGAAATTGGTCATAACTCAATTCGTCTAATATGTATAGCCCAATAAATATGCTGGAGGCAATGCCTATTGTCAATCCGAGGATATTGATGAATGAGTAGAGTTTTTGTTTGCGAATATTTCGCAAGGCGATCTTGAGGTAGTTGGTAAGCATGTTGTTGTCTTGAGGTGTTTCTATTAGATGCAATTTGCCAATCAAAGGTTGCATCAACAGGCATTTTATTGACGAATTAAAATGAGGAATGTTACAGCAGGTGAGCTAGGGCTTTTCATATGTAAGGTCGCTGATCAAGTAGCCTTGTTATTGGCGTGTTAATTGTCCTATTTGAAGGCTTATTGCATTATATATATTCAAAAAGTAAAGATGAAGAAGTTATTTACGTTGGTTATGGTGTCGATATTGGGTTTTTCAAGTTTGTTTTCTCAAGGCTTGAGTGGCGACATGTGGGCGAGTGCTAAAGCCAAAAAACAAGGGGAGATTACAGTAACGTATACACATGCTCCCAAGTTTGCAGAAATGAAGGCTGGACAGCACAAAGGACTTTGCTTCGATATCATGAATGATTTTGTTGCTTATGTAAAAACCAAACACGGAGTGACATTATCTATCGACTATAAAGATTTACCAGATGACAAGGACTTCGATTTATTCTTGAAAACGGTTAAAGTGAGCAAAGGGGGCGTTTTTGGACTTGGCGATGTGACGATTACAAATGCTCGAAAGGGAATCTATAACTTTGGAGCTCCCTATTTTTCAAATGTGGCCATTTTAGCCACAAGCAATAAAGTCCCTACTTTATCCAACATGAGCAATATCAGTAAGGAGTTTGCCGGGAAGACTATTATAGTCCAAAATGGAACAACTCACGAGACGAGAGCTAACTCCCTGAAAAAGAATTTTCCAGGACTTGCCATCGAAACGACCAAAGGTTTCGCTGAAGCAAACAAGAAGGTCGCTGAAAATACCAACTACTTCACCTACATAGATTTTTCCACCTACCTGGATGTGGTGACTAAGCGAGTCCCGCTCAAGCGCCATGAAGTAGGCGATCAAAAAGGAGAAGATTTTGGGTTTATCATGCCTAAGAACAGTGATTGGGCACTGGTATTTAATGAATTCATGGCGGCTGAGGGCGGGTTTATAAAGTCCGTGGAGTACAGAAAGATGATGGCGGAGAACTTAGGAAGCCATGTACTGAAACTGATGGATGCTATTACCAAATAGAAGTAAAGAGTCCCGACAATACTTTCTTTATACAGCATAAAAGGAGTAATCTGACTTAAGGTAGTTTCTGAATCTTTAGTATCTTATGATATGAAGTCTAGAAATTGTCTTTTTATTCTGTCTTTCTTTTGCCTTTATTCATTTGGTCAGAACCGAACCAAATTTAATAACCTCACGGTTGATGATGGTTTATCCTATAGTCTTGTATTTGAAATATTAAAAGATTCTAAAGGTTTTATGTGGTTTGGGACTGTAGATGGGCTCAACAAATTTGATGGTCATGAGTTTACGATCTACCAAAATATTCCAGGCGATAAAACCAGTCTGGCTGACAATAGCGTTTGGGCGTTATTCGAAGATTCACAAGACAATTTATGGGTAGGAACTGATGGAGGCGGATTGTCATTATATGATCGTAAAACAGACTCATTTACACATTTCAGTCATGATCCCAATGACCCCAAAAGTCTGCCACACAATTCTGTAAATGTAATTATCGAGGATAAGCAGGGAGTTATTTGGATTGGTACTTATGGCGGAGGCTTATCCAAACTTATTTCCCCAGGGAAATTTAAAAACTATCAATATAATAAAAATGACTCATTATCACTTAGTAGCAATATTATCCACAGCATCTTTGAAGATCATATGGGAGAACTTTGGGTTGGAACCAATGATGGATTGAATCTTTTCAATAAAGAAACCAGCACTTTTACAAGGTATTATGCAGAAGAAGGAACGCTAAACTCATTAAATAATGATAATGTTTTGTCCATCACCGAAGATAAAAGTGGCATTTTGTGGTTAGGCACTTGGGGAGGAGGACTAAACGCATTCAATGCAGAGACTGGCAATTTTGACCATTATAAGTTTGAGGACATTGAGTCTAATCGTGTTGCATATGTTTATGTGGACAGTTCTGATAAGTTATGGGCTGGTTTTTTAGAAAAAGGACTGGTCTCTTTTGATGAAAGAAATAAGACTTTAACTTCTATCACTAATGATCACTTGGATCCTACAAGTCTCGTCAACAATAACATCTGGTTTATATATGAAGATGATTTCCACAACTTATGGCTAGGTACCGAAGGAGGAATATCTTGGATAAATAGAAATAAAAAAGCATTTCATGTTATTGACTATTCTTCTCTAAGAGCTTCCTTTCAAAATACAGTTATCACCTCTTTCGAAGAAGATGCTGAGGGCAACATGTTATTCTCTACAGAGCAAGAAGTCGGAATCATAAGTAAAAACAACTCTGATCAAATAAAATTGGAGAAGCTACTTGAAGTTCCAGACATCTGGTCAATACTCACTACCAATGAAAATGTACTATGGGTATCTTCTTATGGCTCGGGCCTATTCAAGTTTACAAAAGAAAGTGGATCTTACGTGCTTCATACTCATTTTCAAACTATTGAGGGTGTAGATATAACCAACTCCACTTACTTATTTGAGGATCAACAAGGAGTTCTATGGGTTGGAACTTATGGTCACGGACTGTTACAGCACAACCCTTCAACTGGTAGCTTTAAACATTATCCGTTGAAGGATTCTAGTGCTATAAACGCTCCTCCAATCCTAACAATATCTGAGGATGCCAAAAATAATTTATGGCTTGGAACCTACGCAGAAGGTCTTATAAAATTTAATAAGGAGCTGGGAAGGGTTGATACTTATCAGAAATATACCGAGCAACAAACTACATTAAGTCACAATACTGTTTTAAGTATTTTTCAAGACAAAAAAGGAACCATTTGGATAGGAACAGATGGTGGTGGGTTGAATATATTAGATCCGTCTACAGGCCAAATAGAAATCAAAACGACAAAAGACGGGCTACCAAGTAATATTATACTAGGAATCATAGCTGACGAAAGTCAGCATTTATGGTTAAGCACCAACCAAGGGCTTACGAAATACAATAAGACAGAAGATACTTTCCAAAACTTCGATATGTCTGATGGGTTAATCTCCAAAGCATTTAATGCAGATGCCTCATTCAAAAACAAAAAGGGAGTGTTCTATTTTGGTAGTGGTAATGGCTTCAATTTTTTTCATCCAGATAGTATTCAAGCTGAAAGTTCAGTACCCTCAGTGGTTTTTACGGATCTCAAAATATTGAACAAGTCAATAAATATATCAGACGGTATCCTTCAAAATCACATCAACGTTGAAAAATCCATCACACTGAACCACGAACAAAACTTTTTCACTCTCAATTTTGCTGCCCTGGATTTTACAGCACCCTCAAAAAACAAATATGCCTATAAGCTTGAGGGATTTAATTCCAGTTGGATATATACGGATGCTGATAACCGAAGTGCAACCTTCACTAATCTAGATCAAGGTGAGTACACCATGCATGTCAAAGCCTCCAACAGCGATGATATCTGGGGAAGTGAGTCAACAACCCTTAACATCAAAATACTCCCTCCTCTTTGGAAAACATGGTGGGCTTATAGCCTATACGTTACTGCTTTTTTGATGATCAGCTATGTTATTATCCGAGCATTCATTATTCGTGAAAGGTTAAAATCCAACTTAAAAATAGAACATCTTGAATTGGTAAAAATGCAGGAAATGGACAGTATCAAGTCTTCATTCTTTGCAGGAATATCTCATGAATTCAGAACTCCTCTGACACTGATAGCCACACCTGTTCAGGAACTTTTGAAAAAGCACAGCGATGATAAGGAAATGAGCTGGACGCTACAACTCATCAAACGAAACGCCAATAGACTACTCCAATTGATTAATCAACTTTTAGATCTTTCAAAATTAGAAGCTGGTAAGCTTCAACTTAAAGTGGGCAAGGAAGACGTTATTGCTTGGGTCAAGATAATAGCTGCTTCATTTGAATCTCTCGCCCTAAGCAAAGAAATTCAATTCTTAATACGTCTTCCAGATGATCCTGTATTTATGTTCTTTGATAAAGAGAAGGTGGAACAAATGGTTTTGAATTTATTATCGAACGCTTTCAAGTTCACTCCTTTACATGGCAAGGTTGAGATAAAAGTTTCTGTTACAGATAGGCAACTTATCATTGAAGTAACAAATACTGGTCATGGAATTCCTAAACAAGAGCTCACAAAAATATTTGATCACTTTTATCAAGTAAGTAGTCATCAAAATGCTGCTGAGGGAACAGGCATAGGCCTGGCACTGGTGAAAGAGTTTTCAGAACTGCATCACGGAAAAGTTGAAGTTGTGAGCGAAACACGAGGTGAAACGACCTTTACTATCTATATACCAACATCCGACAAGACTTACGAAAATGACTATAAAGCAGACGCTAGCATTTCAGAGGTTTCCAAAATGGTCGAAGAGCAAGTCACCCAACAAGAATTCTCTGATCAACTGGATAACATATCCAATGAAGAAACGACCCTACTGATAATCGAGGACAATGATGACCTTAGAACATATTTAGTACATCAGCTAACTCCCACATATAGAATACTTCAAGCTAAAAATGGCGCAGAAGGTTTAGAAATAGCTACTTATGAAATGCCTGATCTGGTTATTACTGATTTGATGATGCCTGAGATGGGAGGTGTTGAGCTGATCAATGCGCTGCGTAAAGATTTCAAAACCAACCATATTCCAATAATTATGTTGACTGCTAAATTCGAAAAGCAGAGTCGCTTGGAGAGTCTTGAAAAAGGAGCAGATCACTATCTCAACAAACCCTTTGACCTTGAAGAACTTAAGGTCAGAGTGAAGAGCTTAGTTACACAACGGACAAGAATACGTGATCATTATTATAGCGAATTCATCACAAGCCCAAAAGCTGAAATTATTCTGTCAGCAGATGATCTCTTTTTGGAAAAGGCAGTAGTTGTTATTGAAGATCAATTGGACAATCATGAATTCTCAGTTGATCAGTTTGCAAAAGCGTTGGCTATGAGTCGAGTCCAGCTGCATAGAAAAATGAAAGCAATCATTGGTTGCTCTGCTTCTGAGTTTACAAGGCATTATCGATTGAAAAAAGCGTACAATTTTTTAAAAAAACGAAAGGGATCTGTGTCAGAAATCGCTTATTCTGTTGGGTTCAACAACTTATCTTATTTCACCAAAGCCTTTAAAGAAATCTACAATATCAATCCCTCCGAACTGCTCAAATAAGTAGTATTTCCCCTTTTTTCTTATTGTAACGTGAGTGTTAAAAACCGTAACACTGGTGTTAAGCTTTCGACTTTACCTACACTACCTTTCGGACATTTTTCAAATAAAACTAACTTTTATGAAATCTAATAAAAACATTAGGGCCTTTGAAAAGGCTATCCGAAAGTTGGCACTAATCGGTTGTTTTTTATTTATCCTTTCTAGCTGCAGTAAGGATGATGGCCCTTCAACAAGAGATTTGCTTATAGGTGAATGGGAATTAGATGAAATAGACAATGACCCAGTCATCGGGTTTAGTTTTACTATCGAATTAGAGGCTGATGGTGACTATGTACAAAGGTTAACAGATAATCTAGGATCGTTTACGCTAAGAGGTGAATGGACACTTACCAGTCAAGATATCGAAATCGACTTAGATGATGCTGAAGACATAGCATTAGAGCTAGTTGCAGTAAGTGGTGAAAGCCTTTTGGTAGCGGATGAGGATGGTAATGACCTATTCTTCACAAAAGAGTAAAATGTAAATTTTAAAGAGTTGAGATTCCACAAAAATTAAATAAGACTGATTATGAAAAATATTATTCTAACCTCCTTGTTGTTTTCTTTGATTACGTTTAGTACTAATGCACAAGTTCGGTGGGATTTTTCGGTAAATTATTTATTCGAATCTGAGGGAACTGCTTTTTTTGATCCTCCCAACAGATATTCTGGGCTTGGTTCTGCAGTATTGTTGAGGGTCAGTCCATTATTCGAAATAGGGGAGCATTTTATAGGTGGTCCTTATGTCTCAACAATTCCTAGTGTTGAAATATTTAGATTTGATGTTTCTCCCACATTATTCGAACTGGGTTTTCAAATTGGGCCGAGATTTGAAATTGCTGGAGCACATGAGTTAAGGGCTATGGCCCAGATCGGCTATCGCCAGTGGATCACAAGTGACGAATTTATCTCCTCCAATGGATTGGCGACCAATCTAAATATCACTTTTGAATTCAATAAAGAAAACGCACTATCTCCAAAAGTAGAAATAGGATTTTTAACACAGCCAACTGGGGGCAATGATGAAGTATTTATCAGTTTCAGCCCCTACTGGTACGTTGGTGGGGGAATAGTTTTGAAAAAATGAACTTAAGTAAACAATCATGAAAAAGATTTCGAATTTATTACTCTTCCTTATGACACTTACTGCGCTCAGCACGCTGCAGACCGCTCATGCACAATCCAGCGATTCAGATGAGCCCTCAGACAAGGCAAGAGTTTATTTATATAGACCAAAAAGTCCAGTCGGGATGGCTGTAATCTACACTGTCTTTATAGATGATAGGCAAGTTGGTATTGCTAAGAATGGCTTCAACACGATCTATGAAGTATCAGAGGCCAAAGAGATTGAAATTTGGGGAGAAACAGAGAAAAAAATGTCGTTAAACCTTAAGGTCGAACCAGGAAACGATTACTTCGTCAAATGTGCAGTCAAGATGGGAGCTCTTACTGGTCGTCCTAAATTCACTTTGGAAACTATTGAAAAAGGTAAAAGATCTTATAATAAACTAATTAAAGATTAGTGTCGTCCGAGTAAAAAACGTGCTGTATTTATTTCTGTGAGAAAAACACCCCTATAATCCCCTCAAGGGGATAGTCGCGATTCTCCCCTTGAGGGGAGACACAGAGGGGTGTTTTTCATTGTGAAGTAAAAAGCTTGAAATTTGAGTATAATCAAACATTTTTGCTCCTTTTAAAATTTACTCGGACGACACCAATTAAAGATTAACGATTATGAAATATATATATATCATTTTTTGTAGCGTATTCTTAAGCTGTAGCAGTGATGAGGGTCCAGGGTGCTTCACATGTAATTATGAACAAAGACGTACAGGGTGCAATTCTTTTACTTTTGGCTCTTGGGAAGAAAGCTCGACTACTGTCGATTTTGAGCTCAAAGATGGATTGACACCAGAGACGTTTTGCCAACAAACCTACCCTGCGTCAGATAGCGAGTGCTCCTCTACATGTTGTGTGAGCTTTCAGTTTAGAAACGTACGACTGGGATCGTGTCCGTAGTGCAAAAGTCTTGTGTAAAACCAGAGGTTGTAAAAAGATTGGCCGATCAATACAAAGAAAGCTTTCCAGCCATTATTTATTTTTATCGCCCCAAAAAAAGAGCCAGTAGTGATGCTAAAATAATAGTTGGGACGGAAAGACCAGATCAAGTATTGGTGAAGCTCAAAAATGGTAGTTGGTGCAAGGTGAAATACCTTTATGAGGGGACATGCAAATTTTCAGCTGGCTTATATGCAATTAACCCTGAACCATTTGTCCTTGAAGTTAATCAGGGCCAAAATTATTATATTAAATGTCAGATGCTATCAAAAGGACTGAAGCTGATGGCCGAACTTGAAGTGGTTGATCGTTGGGCTGCGGAACATCATATGAATGGGCTTGAAGAACAAGTAAGCCCAATCTGAACACATGTATAAATATATTCTGAGTGCATTATTAAATAACATTAAAACGTATTTGACATGAAGTTTATCACTTACAAAACGGTCTTTCTGGTTTTCTACATTTCAACATCTCCTCTTGTATCTTTCTCGCAGATAGACAAAGGGGACAAGTTTTTCAAAAAAGCTAAAGATTTTCAAAACATTGGAAGCTATGACAGTTCCAATCATTATTTGAATTTATCCAGCGATTTATATTTAAAGAATACTGATACTCTCAACTATATAAAAACACTTAATCAAAAAGGGTTTAATTATAGTGTAATGATGCAATCCGATAAGGCTCTTGAAATATTAACCGAGAGTCTGTCAATTTCCAACAGCATGGGTAAAAAAGGATTGGAACAACTATCTGGTGTTTATCATAATACAGGAATAGCGTACTACATCATGGGGCAGTATGATACAGCTATCCTATTGACAAAAAAAGCCTATCATCTTCGAGTTCAAGTACTAGGAAAATACCACGAAAGCGTTTCGAGCAGCCTAAATAATCTTGGTATTCTTTATGAAAATATCAATCAGTTGGATTCGGCTCTGCTTATTTATGAAAGAGCTTTAGAAATTCAAAAGAAAATTTATGGGGAGCAACATGTAGAGGTCGCCAATAGTCTTAACAATCTTGGAACAAATCACTACTCTAGAGGAGAATATCAACAGGCTCTTTCTTACTATGAAGCTTCCAAAAAAATGTATGTCGATTTGTTAGGCGAAAATCATAAAGATGTTGCGTCCATCCACTTAAATATGGGAGCGATATATAACAAAATTGGTGAATCTCAAAAAGCACTTTCTAATACACTATTTGCTAAAAATTTGTATAACAAAGTACTTGGGCCATGCCATAGTTATCGACTCAATGTAGCACTAAATCTAGGTGATATATACGCCAGTATGAATCAGTATAAAGGTGCAATGCTTTTCTCTATGGAAGGCTATCATCTGGCAGTCGGTATGGTTGGAGGCGAGCACCCCTTTGTAGCTAGTCTTTCTCAAAATATTGGAACTATTTATAGTGACCTACAAAAATACGATAGTGCCATCTTTTGGCAGAACAGGTCTTTGGCCATCAATATTAAAATACATGGGGATTCATCTCTGGATGCAGCATACAATTACAACAATCTAGGCACTGTGCATCTCAAAAAAATGCAATACGACCAAGCTATCAATAACTATATAAAGGCCATAGAAATTAAAACAAATGTGTTGGGAGAAAGACATTCATCTATTGCTATCTCTTACAGTAGTTTGGCAAAAGCATATTGGGAGAAAGAACAGTTAATGAAAGCACTCCAGGTTACACATATGGGAGTAATTTCCAATCATCCGTCTTTTGATAATAGTGATATCTACAGTGTGCCACCCCTATCAAATATCTACAATATTGAAGTAATGATAGAGTTACTCATCAAAAAAACGCTACTTCTGAAGCTTAAATACGATGAAACCAAGGACATTGACTTTCTATTAAAAGCGGAGCTTCAACTAGTGGCCTGTAATCAATTATTGACTGACACAAAACTCATTCTTAGCAGTGAGGCAGACAGACTCTTACTATGGGAAGGCTGGAAAAAGTTATCAAGTGCTGCATTAGAAGTATACTATCAATTGTACGAAAAAACAGGCAATGAATTGTATCTCAACAAAGCATTTCATTATTCTGAGCGCAGCAAAGCAGCCATATTATTACTTGCTATTAGCCATAGTAGTTCAACCAAATATTCAGACCTACCAGATGAAGTGATTAAAGAAGAAGAAATGCTACGCCAAAACTTAAGAGGGCTTAAACATGATCTTTCACTAACTTTGGATAAATCATTTAGTGAGGACCATGCTGAAGTAGTGGCATTGAGAAACGAACTTTTTGATCAACAAGAGGAATACGATGCCTATATTTCAGACCTAGAGAGTTCATATCCCGAATATTATGCATTGAAATATAAAATGGAAACAGTCTCCATACCAGATGCCCGCAAGAGCATCCTGTCAAAAGATAAAAAAGTAATTGTTGAGTATTTTAGGACAGACTCGGTTCTCTATACCTTTATTCTGAGTTCGAAAACATCATTTTTTCTGAAGCAACGATTACCCTTTGATCTGGATAGAAGCATCAAAGGACTACGTAATTCAATTATTTATAAAGTTGATAACCAAACAACAGAACTCTCACATAAGCTTTATAAAGCACTGATTTTGCCAGTCGAAGAAAAACTAAAAGCTCATAAAATTAAGGCAAAGTCATTGATAATTATTCCAGATGGAATTTTGTCATATCTACCTTTTGAGATGCTAGTAATGTACTATTCTGACAAGGATAAACCGACATATTTGATTCAAAGATATAATATATCTAACAGTTCATCGGTAGGTTTATTGCATCATCAGGTGACCAGCGAAATCAAATATGGTAAGAAAGCCTATGTAGCTTTTGCGCCTGTTTTTTCCGATGAGTCAGAAACCAATTTTTTGGTTAACACCAATGAACGCTTTGTTGATATTTCTCGAAATTACAGCAATCAGCAATTTGTGCGTTCTGGAAAGATAACACCTATCCCAGCGACAAAGAGTGAAGTGGAAGAGATTCATACCATGCATACAAATAAGAATTTGTTTGCAAAATACTTCCTATTCAAAGATGCCAAAGAGGAAAATCTTAAAGATCCAGATCTAGGCCAATTTAAGTATATTCATTTGGCAACCCATGGATTTATCAATGATGATAATCCTGGACTTTCTGGCTTGGTCATGAGTCAAGATTCGCTATCCGAAGAAGACGGGGTTCTATACGCTGAGGAAATCTACAACCTCAATTGGAATGCTGATCTTGTAGCACTCTCTGCTTGCGAAACAGGGTTGGGGAAAGTAGTAGACGGTGAAGGCATCATGGGACTTTCACGCGCATTCATGTATGCAGGTGCAAAAAGTGTTTTAGTCTCTTTGTGGAAAGTTTCAGATACGAGTACCTCTCAGATGATGGTTGATTTTTACACTCATGTGCTAGAAGGAGAAACAAAACCTAGCGCTTTGAGAAAGGCAAAAGTCAAACTAATAGAAAGCAGTCAATTTTCCAGTCCCTATTATTGGGCTCCTTTTGTACTTATTGGCAACTAAAACCACACAAGAACTTAGTCCATATAGACTCTAATTCTGGTTTGACAGTTTACTCACCAAGTCCCAAATCACAACCCCCATACTCACGGAAATGTTTAAAGAATGCTTTGTGCCAAATTGAGGGATTTCGATACAACCATCTACTACTTCGATCAATTCATCTTCCACGCCAAACACTTCATTACCAAAAATCAAACAACATTTTTCTCCTTTTAGCGGTGTAAAATCATTGAGCATGATACTTTCATCAACTTGCTCAACAGCGTAAACTTTGTAACCCTCTTTTTGAAGTTCCAATACTTTTATTTTCAAGCCAGCGACATGTTCCCAATCTACTGATTCGGTTGCACCAAGTGCTGTTTTATTAATATCGCGGTGCGGAGGTCTGGCAGTGATACCACCAAGGTATATCTTCTCAATCAAGAATGCATCGCTTGTGCGAAATGCAGAACCCACATTGTTCATGCTTCGGATATTATCTAACATAATGCATATGGGAGTTTTATCTGCCTTTTTATAGTCCTCGACAGATATCCGGTTGAGTTCTTCGTTCTTGAGTTTTTTCATTGATACAAGGTTTACTTAATGTTTAACTTTGCCAAAGTTTCTTTAACCTAGTATTAAGGTCTTTCCCATTTATCAGCTTTGATTGGGTACAGCTTTGGCAAAGTTGTACTTATCTAGCTTTACTAAACTTTCAAAGTTTAGTAAAGCTTCATCACGTCTTTTGACAATGTATCTCTCTCAACCTTCCCCTCTTATAGGCTTTGCCATAGCACCACTAATAACTTTGCCAAAGTTTTTCCAAAAATTGGCAATTGGTTAACTTTTAATCTCATGTTATCTTTTTTATAGGGCATCATCAGATACAACTTTGGCAAAGTTGTAATATTTACAGCATATTTTCATCATTGCAATATTTGTTAAATGTTTAAACTTTGCCAAAGTTTCTTTAACCCGGATTATGCAATAGGATTCGTTATGAGACTCAAAAGAACAAAGAATCAGCGAGTTATGAACGAAAAGCATCCCGATAGCTATCGGGATGGTTAAGGACATAAGTTGAGCAAAGCGACTGATTCACCCCAAAGGGATGCCTATGGCACAGTTGTTTTGGGTCGGAATAGATTTTCTATTGCATAATCCGGGTTTAACCTAGTATTAAGGTCTTTCCCATTTATCAGCTTTGATTGGGTACAGCTTTGGCAAAGTTGTACTTATCTAGCTTTACTAAACTTTCAAAGTTTAGTAAAGCTTCATCACGTCTTTTGACAATGTATCTCTCTCAACCTTCCCCTCTTATAGGCTTTGCCATAGCACCACTAATAACTTTGCCAAAGTTTTTCCAAAAATTGGCAATTGGTTAACTTTTAATCTCATGTTATCTTTTTTATAGGGCATCATCAGATACAACTTTGGCAAAGTTGTAATATTTACAGCATATTTGTATCCTTCAAAATAGTAGAGAATGTCAGGAACGAAATCTGTAAAAGAAACTCCTTTGATGAAGCAGTACAATGCCATCAAAGCAAAACACCCTGGGGCGCTGCTGCTCTTTCGTGTTGGTGACTTTTATGAGACATTTGGAGAAGATGCAATTACTGCAAGTAAGATACTAGACATCGTCTTGACCAAGCGAGCAAATGGTCAGGCATCGCACATTGAACTGGCTGGATTTCCACACCACTCACTGGACACATATTTGCCAAAATTGGTGAGGTCAGGCCAGCGTGTGGCGATATGTGATCAATTAGAAGACCCTAAATCAGTCAAAGGAATTGTTAAGCGGGGAGTTACTGAATTGGTGACACCAGGGCTTTCTTTTAATGACCATGTCTTAGAAAAAAAATTCAACAACTACCTGGCATCAATATTCTTTGGTAAGAACAAAGTTGGGGCTTCATTTTTAGACTTATCAACTGGGGAATTCATGACAGCCAGTGGCTCAGAAAGCTACATTGGAAAGCTACTCCAATCTTTCAATCCTTCCGAAGTAATCTTCAGCCGCGGACAGCGGGAATCAGTGGAGCTGCTTATTAGAGATGATTTTAGCACCTTCAAGCAAGATGAATGGATCTATGTCCATGACTTTGCATACGAAAAACTCACGAAGCACTTTGGCACAAATTCACTCAAAGGATTTGGGATCCAACATCTCGAAGAGGCGATTGTGGCATCTGGTGCAATCTTACAATATCTTGAAGACACAGAGCACAAAGAAGTAAAACATATTGCCTCTATCTCCAGAATTGAAGCTGACCAACATGTTTGGCTGGATCGTTTTACGATCAGAAATCTCGAGCTCGTCTATGCCCAACAAGAGGGAGGAGTTCCATTGATAGACATTCTTGATCATACTGTCACACCAATGGGGTCGCGATTGATGAAAAAATGGATGGTTCTTCCACTTAAAGAAGTTAATCAAATCAATGAAAGGTTAGAAATAGTTGATACACTTCATTCGGATGCTGACTTGAGAGACGCGCTTACTGGTGATCTAAAACAAATAGGAGATCTTGAGCGATTGATATCTAAAGTGGCGGTTGGGAGAATCAACCCGCGAGAAATGGTACAACTCAAAAGGGCGCTGACGCACATACTACCTATTAAAGAAGCATTGTCCAAAACCAAATCTAGCTCATTCCAAAAGTTCGGAGATCAAATCAATCCTTGTGAATTGCTTCTGGAGAAAATAGAAAGAGAGCTTAGTGAAGACGCTCCACTATTGGTTCATCAAGGAGGCATCATCAAAGATGGCATCCATGAAGACCTTGATGAATATCGAAAATTGGCTTTTTCTGGAAAGGACTATTTACTCAAAATCAAAGAAAGAGAAGTAGAGCGAACGGGGATCTCTTCCTTGAAAATAGCGTATAATAAAGTTTTCGGATATTATCTCGAAGTCAGCAATGCGCATAAAGATAAAGTTCCTGAGGAGTGGGTTCGTAAGCAGACATTGGTCAATGCAGAAAGATACATCACTGATGAACTCAAAATCTATGAAGAAAAAATACTAAACGCTGAAGAAAAGCTCGTACATATCGAACAGCAGCTTTTTCAACAAATGGTTTTATTTGCCAACGACTATGTCACTCAGATCCAGCAAAATGCTCGCATTTTAGCTAATGTAGATTGTCTATCTTCTTTTGCTCAAGTAGCCACAACCCATCAATATGTGAGGCCAAACGTTACTGATGATGAGGCCTTAGACATCAAAGAAGGACGTCACCCAGTCATTGAGCAACAACTGCCTCTTGGGGAATCATACATTCCCAATAGTGTCTATTTGGATAATAGCAAGCAGCAAATCATGATCGTGACCGGGCCTAACATGGCAGGAAAGTCAGCCTTGCTACGACAAGTAGCACTCATCACATTGATGGCGCAAATGGGTTCTTTTGTTCCCGCGGAAAGTGCTGATATAGGAATCGTAGACAAGATATTTACAAGAGTTGGGGCTTCAGACAATTTATCCAAAGGGGAATCCACCTTTATGGTGGAGATGACTGAGACAGCCAGTATCTTAAACAACTTGAGCAATCGTAGTTTGATACTTATGGATGAAATAGGCCGCGGGACAAGTACCTACGATGGTGTATCAATTGCTTGGTCGATTGTTGAGTATTTACATAATAGTACAGATCATCGGGCAAAAACACTTTTCGCTACCCACTATCATGAGCTTAACCAATTGACAGAGGACTTTCCACGCATCAAAAACTTCAATGTTTCTGTCAAGGAAGTTGGCGATAAAGTCATCTTTATGCGAAAGCTAAAAGAAGGTGGCAGTGAACACAGCTTTGGTATCCATGTAGCGCAGATGGCGGGTATGCCCAACAAGGTGGTAATTCGTGCGAACGAAATCATGCACTTCCTAGAAAAGGACAAACACAAAAACGATACGGGTAAAAAACTGGAAGAAGTTCCAAAAAATAACTTCCAGATGAGTCTCTTCGAAGCTGATCCAAAGTTTAAGGAAGTCCAAGAGATGATCGATCAGCTGGACATCAATACGATCTCTCCTGTGGAGGCTTTGCTAAAGCTCAATGAGATTAAGAGTAAGTTGAAATAAAAGGCAACAACAAAATCAGTTTTTGATGTTGCCTTTTAACAAGCTATTGATATTTACTCGTTGGTAAGTGTTCCTTTGTAATAACCCGTAACGGCTTTGTTATCAGTTGTAGTAAGGGTAAATGTTATGGTATAAATACTTTCCTCTTTCTGAACAGTTACAGTGCCATCCTTAATGAATATTGCATCAGACTCTGTTGAAGTGGCAAAATTAAAATCAATAGCTAGCCCTGCATCGACAATTTTACCCGGTCCTCGAACTTCGTCCCATGTAAAAGTTCCTGGCTCAAAAGATGTTGTAGAGGATGAATTTAAGTCGAGGTAGACAAGATTTCCTGTACCTGTAGGATCCCCCCCTCCAGAAGAAACGGTCAGCCCTGAAGAAATCAAAGTGATATCATAGTCTCTAGATCCATTGGTGATGTCCTCAAAATCTGTTAGAAACCCTTGAGACAGGCTATACGCTTTTCCATCATAGGTAAATTCATTCTGGACAGTAACAGAACCTTCGTCATCTTTGCCACAAGATATTTGAAGAGCAATAGCTGAGATTAGTAATAATTGTAATACTTTTTTCATAGTTGATTTTTTAAATATTTAAAATTAAGTCGCAAACATAACCTTTTAAATAGGATGATCAAACAGCCTATTTAATTGATCAACTACGAACTTTGAAAGTAGCTTCCTGTGAAGTAAACCCTAAGTTCAAAGAGGTTCAAGAGATGATTGATAAGCTAGATGTCAATATCATCTCTCTGGTCGAGGCATTATTGAAACTCAATGAGATCAAGTCTAAGCTAAAGAATTGAGTTTAACAACTGGTCAAATTCTAAAATAGAACATATCTTTGCATGAAACGTTTGTTCCAATATGCCAAAGACAGTCTTATTCGATAAAGATGAAGTCATCAGAAAAGTAACAGACCTTTTCTGGGAAAAGGGATATAATGGCACCTCTATGCAAGATTTGGTCGATGTGACGGGGCTCAATCGATCAAGTATCTACAATACCTTTGGTGATAAGTTTCAACTCTTCGCTGAATCTCTGAAATTTTATAGAAGTTTTCAGAACGATCTATTAGGCAAAGTTCGATCTACGGCTAAGAGTCCCAAAGCAGCCATTGAAATGCTTTTCAATGGCGTGTGGGAGCAAATGAATAACGCTCCAGAGAAAGGATGCTACTTGTCCAATTGCGCTACTGAACTTAGTAACACTGATCCAAGAATTTTTGATTTTCTTTCAAAAAACAAACAAACCATGGTCGATGGTTTTCAGTCTCTCATTGAAGATGCTCAAAAACTCAATGAAATTGACAAAGACAAAAATGCCGAAATATTGGCAAATTATTTATTCTCAAGCCTACAAGGTCTGCGGGTTACTTCTATGATAGATCGCGACAAAGGACATATTAAGGGCATTACAGATCAAATTCTACAAGCACTTTAGTTTTTTCTAT
>Ga0209634_1000849_pt1 | contig 23150 bp, 36 predicted proteins | sample LinPmetageLP40_FD_184043 | JGI IMG/M metagenome (GOLD analysis project Ga0209634, IMG submission 184043) | Marine viral communities from the Pacific Ocean - LP-40 (SPAdes) (version 2) | ecosystem: Environmental > Aquatic > Marine > Oceanic | place: Pacific Ocean | collected 2010-08-26 | reverse complement strand
GTTTATTAACTTCGCATTCTTCTTTAACCATTTCAAAGCATTGTTGCTGCCCGCCTCCACTCATATCATTGCACTTCTGGTTATCGGTGTCCCAGTTACATCTAGGTTCATTAACGTCGCAATTTTTTTGATCCATTTCAAAGCATGGTTGCTGCCCGCCTCCACTCATATCAGGGATACATTCTTTGAAGTCGGTGTCCCAGTTACATCTAGGTTCATTAACGTCGCAATTTTTTTGATCCATTTCAAAGCATGGTTGCTGCCCACCTACATTAAAATTCTCTTTTTTAGTATATGTATAAAATAAAAATAAAATAATTATTAATATTAGAAATATTATTAGTAGTTTCATTAATATTACTAAATATATTAATTTAATTCATTTTCATAACGCAAATTCCATACATTTAATTCAGATGTCCGTCCTGGTCTTTGTCCTCTACCAATAATCTGTTTAGTTTTATCTTTATTCATAGAATGATACAATACAATATCTGTTGTATTTTCTAAATTAATACCATTTGCACAATAATTAGCATTTAATAGCAATACATCAATTTTTTCACTCGATTCATAATCTTTGTATAATCTTAATTTTTTATTAATCGTATGTGTTGTTCCATTAACATTCGCATAATTAATATTATAAGATTTTAATAATGTTTCTATAATATTAAATGAATTATTGTAATCTGAAAAGATTAACATTTTAAAAATTGGATTTTTGTGTTGTTTTTTTAAAATTATTTCTAAATTATCTATTTTACTCAATAATTTACTTTTGACAGGCTTAACTATATCAGATACTACAATTAATGAATTCATATCCATACTTTCTCTACAAAATGGACAACTCTTATTACTATGCAACCATTGACTAATACATTCTAAACAAAACTTAGTATTACAACATGGTGTAACAGATGTGGTTTTCAAATCATCATAACAAATACTACACATATCATTAGATTGTAATTTTTCTTCAATTGATTCTATCTTTTTTGTAGTATTGCTAATTTTAATCTTAATCTTTAATAATGATTCCTTTTTGGCATTTTCTGAACTCCAAGACATTTCTGATTTCATCTTAAATTCTATTTCCAAATTTCTAAGCTTTGCTGCTAAAGAATTTGTAACACCTTTAATTAAATCACCTTTAGAATATGTTTTACAATCTAACTTTTCAATAGCTCCTTTGATATCACCACCTTGTAAATGTTCAATAATATCTTGTGATACATTCTTATCTAGAATTTTAAGATAATTTGGTGTTTCACACAAAATCTTATTTAATACATATTCGGGTAATTCAAATGAATTTTTAACAAATTCATCAGCATTTTTAATAAATAGTTGTTTTTGATAAAATATAGGAAATGAAATAATATCAATCATAATAGATTTGATAAATCCAGAATGCTTTAATCCATCTACCACAACACGTTCTCGATAATCATTATTATAATAATAAGACAATTGACCATCACTATTTCTCCACATTGATCTAGAATGTGGATTTAGTAATGAATTATAAGACGATGTCACAAACCAAATAAATGATGCATTAATTCTACAATTATTTACTCTACTAATTTTAAGAACATCTGCTTCATCAAATATATATCTAGAAAATGTATTATTAGATTTCCAATGTTCCAAATTCAAATACATAAAATCATTGAACCTAGTGTTGCTAATCAATATAATTTGATAATCAAAGCTTTTGTATGCCTCATCATCCTCTCCATGTACTGGTTTACTAAATATATTAACAAATTTATCAAATGTTTTAGAGTTATTAATTCCATAGCATTTCAAATCAGTATGTTTATCAATTGTTTCTTTCCATTGTTTAAAAATAGTATGTGGAACTACAATAATATTATATGGTTGTACTTGAATTTCTGTATTATTCTCTTCATAACAAGCTATTAAATTAGATTTTACAGATAATTTAGGAAGCTTGTTTTTCAGTGTATTTTCTGCAGCAATCAAAGATAATACTGATAACGTTTTTCCACTACCAACACTATCACAAATAACACCAAATTTACTCTTTAATTTAACATTTGAATTTTCAACATCATTATTAATATTTAATGGAAAATTGCTAGAATCTTCTAAATCTCTACATCTTTTTGCTAAAGTTAATTGATGGGTCTTTAATTCTAATTTAATAGACAATGGTTGTTCTGACCTTGGACAAGAATCATCCAAATTAATTACAGGATTTACGTCCATGATTTTAAAAATAAAAAAATAATAAAAATATAATTCAATTTTATTATTTACAAAACCCTTTACTATCAGTTTTATAAGATTCATTACCACTTAATACTGATGTACCATATGGACATTGTTTATTTTTAGATTTATTATTCGTATTAATATTATTCAAAGATTCTTCAGTACCAAAATCAGCATTAGTACATGTTCCTTTTAATAAACTATTGTATGATTTATCTACTTCTAATTTAGTATATGGGTCACAATTAATTTGGAATTTTTCCATTGTAATAAATTTAAGTATTAGAACTATAATAACTATACTTAATATTATGTTTATCATTAAATATATACTATATTATAATTCTGTTTCTAATAAATTCTCAAATAAATCATTATCTTCAATCTTATCTGATTTTCTAAATATGATGTAATCATTTATAATAAAAAATATAATACCTATTAAATAATATACTAGTAAAATTATATAATACATTAAATTAATAGTATATCTTGTTTATAAGTATAAAATTAAATATTATAATAATTATAATGAATGTTGTAGAAACGTCACTTGATGCTTATGAAATCGCCGATAAATTATACAATGATAACATAATTAATCCTAAAGATATAGTTTCAATTGAAAACTGTGACCTAAAAATATATTTTGAATTATTATTAATGATATTTTTAGAAGGCTTGTATAAATTTTGTAGTTATTCTATTAATAATAACAATAAATTTGATTTAAATCAAATTAAACCAATCGATATAGATAAAATTAATAGTTATTTTAAAAAAATAAATGCTAAATTAAATTTTAAAATATTTAATCATACATTATGGGAACTTAATCACATAAATAATTATAAACAATATGATAAAATAGAAATTAATAGCACTACTAATTTAAATGAATTATATTCTATTTTTCATGTTTATCCAAATGTATATATTATCAATTTTGATGTAATTTAAATTAGTAATTAAAGATTATATAATCTAATAGTATATGAATAAATTACCAGATATTCTTAAATATCTACTTAATTTAATAGATAATGATGAAAAAAGAATAAATATTACCGAATCTCCTACAAATATTTTTTTATTAGGATATTATTATTCAAAAATCGAAAAATCTATTTTGAATTCTAAAATAGATAATAAAATAAATTTAAATGAATTGATATCATTAATAGAAAACGAAGATTACTATAAAATTTACACTTATTTACAAAATGTAACTACATATTATGAAGATATGATATCTAAATATTCATTTTAAAATATAGTATTATAATATGTTATTAGTAATAATATTAATAATTATAATACTATTCATTTTTTATTTTACTATTAGAGAAAATTATAAAACAAAAATACAACTATCATTAGATCAAAAAAAAAAGAATATAACATATCCAACACATTTATATGAATGGGGTGGATGTATAAGCAATAAACCTACAAAATCATCTAAATTTGTTTATTTATAAAATATTTTTATACATTCTTTAATATGGGTTTCAATTAAACTAACATTTTTATTTAATCTATTATTTTCCAAATAATCATGTAATTTATCTTTAATACTTATCATTATTTCTAATTTTTTATTAAAATTATTATCATTTGTTTTATTCATTTTAACTAATTTTAATATATAATATAAATTAATAGCCTTAATTTCAAAGTCTTTAACATTATTAGATAATTCTTGCATTAAATAATGTATTTCATTATACAATAACTTTCTATCTAATAATAATAAATATCCATTTTTATTTATAGATGGTGTATTTATCATATGAACGCCAGAAATACTATCTATTTTATACCAATATCCATTTATTTTTTTATTAACCCATACATGACCTTTATTAAATTCAAAATAACAATTTAATTGTTTGATTAGTTTATTATATCGTTCAATATCTATATTATTTCTTATATTTTTGTAAGAATATAATGGAATTAAAAATAAATATTTATTATCTAACTTTTCTAAAATATAACTAATAATACATCGTCCTTCCGCAAACCCATCCATATCTTGCGTTTTTAAACCTTTTATAATATTATCATATTCACTACAATAATGTAAAAATTGTGATTTATCTATCTTTTGAAATCCAAAATAACCATTAATAGAATGCATTCTACATAAATCCCCACTTTGCTTTTCATAATAAATATTAGAAATCATCACTATTATTTATAAAAATTATTAACTTGATTATTTACACGCACAAAAGTAGCACATTTACTAATATCTTTTAATTTACTTGCTCCAATATATGTGCATGTACTCCTCATTCCCCCTAATATATTTTGAATTGTATTTTCTACACTACCTTTATATGGAACTTTAACTGTTTTACCTTCGGATGACCTGTATTTTGCCACCCCACCATGATGTTTGTTCATAGCAGTTTCCGAAGACATACCATAAAATAGCTTATATTTTTTTCCATTTTCTTCTACAATATCACCAGGACATTCGTCATGACCTGCCAACATACTTCCAATCATAACAAAATCAGCACCCCCACCAATTGCTTTACTTACATCTCCAGGATGACAAATACCACCATCACTTACTATCATTCCATTTAATCCATGCGCGGCATCACTACATTCTAATACAGCAGAAAACTGTGGTAATCCAACACCTGTTTGAAGTCGTGTAGTACATACCGCTCCACTTCCAATACCAACCTTAATAATATCAATACATCCAGAAATAATTAACTCTTCTACTATTTCTCGTGTAACAACATTTCCAGCAATTAATGTAACATTTGGAAACTCAGCACGGACTTTCTTACAAAATTCAATTAATTTAAACATGTATCCATTTGCGACATCAATACAAATAAATTTTAAATCAATATTATGTTTTTTTAACACACTATAATTTTCTATTAATCTAGCAAAATCTTTATCTAAAATACCAGTACTTAATATAAAATAGTTTGAATCATACCCTTGACCACATGTTTCTACAACATCTAATATATCAATATATTTATGAAAACAGGTTAAACATTTATGTTTTGATAAAGCTTTAAACATATCTATACTAGAAATAGTATCCATATTACTAGATATAATTGGAACACCCGTCCAACTTAATCCACTGTGTTTAAATTTAAATGTTCTTTCTAATGATACTTCACTACGAGAACTTAATGTAGACCGTTTTGGTCTAAATAACACATCAGTAAAATCTAATTTAATATCATTTTCAATCTTTGGCATATTATATTATAAAATATGCTATTTCTCTAAATCATTTTCATATTTAAATTTATTTAAAAGATTACTTGCCGCTATCAGGTCGAAACAAAATTAAATCACACTTTTCCTTAAGTTCAGGGTGGGTGACGTCATCCAACAGTATTGGGGTTGCAGCACCCTTGCGATGCAAGTTTGCTCGAGCTGCCTCACAATCAGGTTTTGCCCCCTCGCAATTTTCCTTACAAAACTCGTACAAGTCATTCAGCTTTTTTTTTTTTTCTCTCTCGAATGCTTTTATGTTTGCCGCACGTTTCGTGAGCTCTGTGGCAGCTAATTGAAAGCCAAGTTTAGCCAAATAATTTAATACCTCCGGAGTCTCATTCCGCAAAGTGTAATTAGCGCCGCTCTTCCACATTAATCTATAGTAATTTCCGCCCGTCTCACCGGGTATGTAAAAAGATTCTCCATCCAATGCTTTCCTTCTCTCTTCTTCGCTCTCTTTAGCTCTCTCTATCCTCTCTCTCCAACCAAAGGCGATATCACTTTTTTCATCCTCTCTCTGTCGGGACGTGACTTTGAGTTTTTCTAAAATAAAAAGAGGATTCGTGTACTTCTCTTTTGATGGGTGGGCTTTAGTTTCACGATATGTCCGCATCACCCAATATCGGTCACCACCATCGTCCATTATAAGTTCGATGGGATTTGTCTGACTTCCGACAGGCTCGTCGCTACCTCCCTTCCCATAATATATATTTAGGTGGTTTCTTCTACTTTTTTTAAATTGTTTTCTGCTACTTTTTTTAAATTGTTTTCTGCTACTTTTTTTAAATTGTTTTCTGCTACTTTTTTTAAATTGTTTTTTGCGACCGCCTTTATAATTAATTTTATTTAAACTTTTCATTAATATATTATAATATTATAATTATGGAAGAACTAAAAAAAAATGGCGTTACAGTCTTGAAAAATGTATATTCAAAACATCAAATAAATGTATTCAAACAATTTTCAATAGCCACAGAAACGAATATAAATACAAAAATCAATTCTGGAAAATTATTAGAACACAATTATGATTATTATTCTTTGTACGATAAAGAATATAAAAAATATAAAAAATGTTATTATGTAGATGACAATTTAGTATTAGAATTAGAAGATGGAAAATATGATATTGAAATAAAAAATGTATTGCATACTCATCCAAAAATTCACTCACTAATTAGTCAGTTTTTTACTAAATGTTATAAATCTAATTGGGGTATTTTGACATCAAATAGTAAATCTCCAAATGGTTCATGGCATAGAGATGTATTAAATATATGTGGTGAATCTGATAAAGACGGAAATTACGATGATAGTATTATGGTCCATAATTTTGAACCATTTTACTTTACTGTTTTAATACCATTAGTTGAATTAAATAAAAATAATGGTACTACAGAATTTATAGATGGGAGTCATGTATTAACCTATAATGAATCAAAAAATAAAAAACATATCCAATTTGATACAAATATAGGAGATGTTATTATTTTTGATGGAAGAATATTTCATCGTGGATGTGCTAATAATTCTAATAAATCAAGACCAATTTTATACACTATTTATTATAGAAATTGGTATAATGAAGCTTAATTTTCATTTTCTACTTTTTTTTTCTCAATCGTTTTTTCTTTTACAGTATTTAAATGGCGAATACCTTTAGACGTATATTTTCCATATAAATCTTTTGTTCTTTTAGCATTATTGCTCTTCTTTGGTCTTTGTCCAGTTATTGATTTTGGCATTTTAATATAAATACATATTATAATATATTCATAATTCAATTTTATGTTTTAGAGTTTTTTATAGCATTCTAGACAAACACTAGCATGATTACATTGTTTAAAATATAATTCTACATTTTGCTCCAAACAAACGCAACATTTTTCACTACATCCTTTTAATGGCATTACGTCTTCACTCGTATTAATAGTTCTACAAAGAGGACATTCTATATCTGTCGGTTTAATATAATTATTAAATTTAGATGTTATATTTTCACAAGACCCTAAAAATAGATTAAGTATATCTCTATCGTCTGCTTTTGGTCCATATTGTCCCCAATTATCTGGATGCATAAATATACCAGATACTTGCAATACAGACGATGAATTATACTCACATTTTATAAAAATTTTACAACCCATAGCAAATGGTTCTGTTTCAATATATCCACCATTTACAAGCATATGATCATTTAATACTAAATGTCTCAATATAGTATTATAATCATGGTTAGTTGTTATAGGGTATCTTTTATTCATTTCATCAATAGACTGAATAATACAATCTTTCGATGAATGATTTTTGTAACATTTATGACAATTATGAGATTTCGAATTATGACTCCACTTATATTTACATCCTGTTTGGGTACATTGATGTGATGGATGAAGTTTATCATTGAAATATTTTTTCAATTCATTTATTTTAGCCGCATTTCCACATTCTATTTGTCCATGACCATATTCTTTGCATATTCCACACATATGTCCAATTGTGGTATGTGCATGCGGAAATCTACATCCTGCTACTTTACATGTTTCATTGTTACTCATTTATCTATATGTATAAAATGATTATTATTTAAATCAATTTTATTTTCTTAAATTAAGCAATCTAATATTCAAGATTTCATCTATTATACAATGTAATTTTTCTTTCATAATTTTAAATTTTCGTAATGTATTTACATCTATTCCATTTTCATAATATGGAACATCTATCATTATTTTTAAAATATTTTTTGTTTTAGTATCCTCTATATCCTTTTTTTCAAATTCAAGTAAATTTGTTAATAAAATCCTAGCATTTATTTTATTCTTTTCAATAACATTTTTAAAAATATTAACAAAATTAATATTTATTTCATTTTGCTTAGATTGACTAATCATATAAATATAATAATAATAATTATTTAAGTTAATAATAATAAAATACTATAATGGAATTACTATTATATAGTTTTATAATTACACATGGTTATTTTGATGTATTATATTTTAATAATCTATGGTATAATCCATTATGCTATATTTTAACCATATTTAATATTAGATTATTCTATAATATATATCCATCATTATGTATTTTTGCTACACTATTTATGTCAATCATCCATTTTTCATATGATTTTGAATATGTAGTAAATAATAGTAATTATATTTATGCTGTATTTTTAGGATTACTTTATACTAAAGACCAAATGATTTATTGGCTATACCTATTAATGTATACTAACATAGAAATAAACTATTTGAAAAATATAATAACATCCATTAGATATATTTGCATGATAAATAGTATTCTTTTTTTCATAAATAATACAATAATATCAAGCATAGATTATATTTTAATTATAATTATTTCCCAATTATTAAATCCATTAAGCACAATAATATTATATTTGGGTGTTGTGCATACACCATTAGCAATATCACGTCTCCCATATACACCAAATATAAATATATTTAATATATATTTAATATTAATGTTTGTTCATATAGTTGTTCTCATTGTTGGAAAAGATTTAATAAAAAAAAATATACCTATTATAGTATCTATTCTTAATACCCATATACTATTTCATTTAATAAGATAATAGTGTTTAAGATATTCTTTTTCGAAAAATGTTTCTAAAGCCATTAATTTGTAAACATATAACTCATTTTATTTTTTCCATATCTCTGGTGTAGAGAAATTGAAACCCATAATAATGATTGTTAATAATTTTAATATATGTTTTTGCTTCTATTTAATTTCCAATCTACATGTATTTTAGTTTCAACTAAATCATTGTCATTTAAAGTATTGTAATATAATCGTCCAAATTGTCTTGGAAAGAAATAGCCAGGATTATTGTTTACCATGTTATAGCTAGTACTCAATTTACAATATGCTCTTTGTTGATTATCAATAAAATCAATAATATTATAATTATATTGTTTTTGATATTTTTCTTGATTTAAATAGAAGTTGTATATTATCTTTCTAATTGGTAGTTTTTGTAAATATTCATATTCATCTACTTTAGTAGAGTTAAGCAATATAGTTACTATTGGATGTTTTAGTCCATGAAATTCATATAATATTTTAACAATAAGTTCATCTGGAAGTCCACCAACACATCTTAACAAATTCCAATACAATGTTACTACCATTTAACAAAAAAAATATAATATTTTAAAAATCAATTTTATAATTTTGTCTATTTATTTTAATACAATTAAACTAACATTTTTGAATTTTTCTTTATATTTTGTTTTTTTTTAATTTCCAATCAATATTTAGTTTAGTTTCAACATCATATTCATCTGTTTTTGTGGTGTAATACAATCTTCCAAATTGTCTTGGAAAGAAATATCCTGGTTCTGTGTAATGAAAATATGATGTACATTCTCGGAAATAAAAGGATTGTTTGTTATTCATATAATTAATAATATCAAGACCAAACAAATTGCTATATTTTTCTTTATTCAAATAAAATTTATGTATGGATTTACTAAATGGTAGTTTTTGCAGTTCTTCATATGCCTTTACTTTAGTTGAGTTGAGCAACATATTGACAATCGGATGTCTAAATCCATGAAATTCATACAATATTTTCACAATTATTTCATCTGGAAGACCACCAATAACCTTCAGCAAATTCCAATACAATGATAATGTAGTCATCGTAACTTTTCCAAATACGAATTAATCGTAAACAATTATTAATTAATATAAATAAATAAATCAATTTTATACTATAGAATAAATTGAAATAACATAATAATGCCACTGAGTAAATATTATATTTGGTATTAGATATCTTATTCATACATAAATTCATTTTATATATAATTAAGGTTCTAATTATGACTATTTAGAACCAAAAATATGTTAATTTCCAGCTGATTAGACATATACTTTAAATTTCTAGATTAAATAATAAATTATTATCTTTAATAATTTTAACTCACGTTCTGATTTATTTGAATAATAAACAAATTGTAACGTTGATAATATATCGCGTTCATATATTTAAGTTCTATTTTAAATGATTTTTAGATATTTGTCTTTACACAGTTAGTGTATTAATATTTGTTTAATTTAATTATTTGATATTTTTTTTCTATATATATATTATAAAAATGGTTAATAGAAAATATTCAAGATCGAATCGTAAAAATAAAAATGTTAGACTGAACAAGAAAAGAAGAACACGCCTTAGGGGGGGCAGTGAGGAACAAATGAATAAAATTCCAGACTGCAACGAACCGGAGAAGGCTTGGGGCAACCCCTACACCCCAAGAACCCACAATTTTGGGATTTGGAATCAACAGCACGAGAAGGACATCAACAAATGTAAGAAAGAAAAAAAAAGCTCTGCTGCTGCTGCTGCTGCTGCTGCTGCTGCTGCTGCCGCCGCTCAAGGAGACCTTAGTGCTGAAGCTGCACAAGCAGCCGCGATGAACGCAACCTCGGAGGGCGAATGTGTAGCCCTGTCCAAACGAACACCCAAAAAGGGATACTTCGACAGGAATTATGACGATAGGTGGTATAAATTCATCTGGGATAATAATAGCAATAACTGCAACCGCAAATATGAAATACCAGTGATAAAGGATACTCGTGACCCCACTTGCACACACGAGTTTTGCGAGTGTAAAAAAATTCCAAAACCAGATTGCACTGGCAAAGACCAACAGCTTGTGGGTAATTATATATACAATGTGAGTGGCTGTGAAAAGGAAGGTGGGTTTGGGCCGTGCATCGCAAAGTCAAAAAAGGGTGGTTCTTATCGAAGTCGTCGACGTGGATTTAAAAGAAACAAAAAATCTAAAAGATCGCAAAGATGGTAAAAAGTAATTCTATATCAATTCACTAAATTAATAAACTAAATCTATTTCATCTACACTCGTTCCAATTCTTTACCATTTAGATTAAGTTTGATAATTTTAGACTTAATATGTTTCAAATTTAACTATATATAATTTGCCGATTGATATAATGGACCTATACAACGTATTAAGGAATTATATTGGCATTTTTTTTTATTTTTGTCTTCAGATAAACATTTTGTATATTTATCACTAAAACAATTATCCGATATTTTAAACATTCCAAAATAATTAGTAGTATAATTATTTTTATAATTTCCATCAATATAATTGCGATAATTCATATAAAAATTATGTGCATTTGGTAATCCAAAATACTCATTATAATTTAAACTTAGTAAAAAACTAATTAATAAAATAAATAACAAAATAGAATATATCATCTAATATATAAAAATATAAATAATTGATGTAATAAAACATCAAAAAAAAGTTCTGTACTGGATTCGAACCAGTGACCTTTTGCGTGTAAAGCAAACGTGATAACCAACTACACTAACAGAACAAATGCGATTATAACAGGATTCGAACCTGCGCGGGCAGAGCCCAATGGATTAGCAGTCCATCGCCTTAACCACTCGGCCATATAATCTTTATTCGACATCGACAGGATTTGAACCTGCGCGGGCAAAGCCCAATGGATTTCAAGTCCATCTCCTTAACCACTCGGACACGATGTCTACTACTATATGTAATAATATAATGTTTAAGTTATTTTTTAAAATATATTTAAATATTTGATTTGTCAATAGCATTTTTCAATATTTTATTCATTGGTGTTTCTGGTATCCAATTATTCCATGTATCATAATAATTATGAAATTTGTCAATAAATTCTTTATCTTCTTCCTTCACTAATTCACTATCCATTCTTTTAAAATCATCAATCTCCCCATCTGGAATAATCATATCATTTTCATCCATTTCCTCGAGTAGTTCATCTTCTTCTAAATTCCATGGAATTGGTTCATTTAATGCTTTATTAATATCTTCATTTAATGTTTTTCTGTTTAAAAATTCAAAAACTTCATATCTTAAACCATATACGATATCATCTTTAGTAATTCCATTTCGATTACATAATTTTATATATTTAGCAGCATTTTTAATAGCATTTGTAATAAAGACTGAAAGCAATACTTCTATATTTTTAATATCAATATCCATAGTATTTGATTGGGTATTATCAAATCCAGTTTTCATAAAACTATAGTCAGACATATTTATTTATTATATTTTATTTATATATGATTATAATTTTCATTTCAATTTTATTAATTTTATTTATATTTTATTTATATAAATATAATGAACCTAAACCTATTATTGAATATTCAATAAAATTTACACATGATAAACCATACAATAATGATAGATTAATATATGCATACAATTATAATTTAGATAATGACCAATTTATAACTAATATATTTAAAAAACATAATGTTGATTCTAAATTAATATATTTTTACGATAATTTATTTAAAAAACAAGATAAATATGAATTAATTTATGGAATTGATAAAAAAACGAATGTATCAAAATTATATGTTACAGATATGAATGCTCTGATATATGGAGTTGAAAAACGAAATAATGAATATTCAATGCGATATTATAGAGGTGATGAATATTTTAGAAAAAAAGAATTAGATAATTTTATAGGATTAAAAAATTCAACTATGTTTTATAATCTATTTAATGTTAAAAATAACTCAGTAGTTTATAAAAAATATGATCAATCGCATAATTATAAATTAAATTCATATCATTTTAATTTTGAAAATTATAAAATTAATGATTATAAAGACAATATTAAAAAATTACTACAATTCTACAAATGTAATGTAGATAATTTAGATAGTTGGTTAGAAAAAAACAAAAATTATTATATATATTGGATTGGTATAACAAAAAAAGATAATGTAGAAGTTACCATATATTATCGTAAAAATATAACTATACAATAGATGTTTCAAAATTATATCTTAAAACTAAATTTGACTCATCTGACATACATGAACCAAATGAACTATTAGAATCATTTGAACTATTAGACTCATTGGACTCATTAGACTCATTGAACTCATTAGACTCATTGGACTCATTAGACTCATTGAACTCATTGGGCTCATTGGACTCATTAGACTCATTGGACTCATTGGACTCATTGGACTCATTAGATTCAACCGAATTCAAAATATCTCCATCATATTTGTAAATATTGCAACTATATTTTTTACTATCAAAATCATCTTTTGATAAATTATTGTAGTATTTTATATCTTGTCGTAATATTTTAGATGCTAATTTTTTTTTATTATTAGATTCTTTACAAATACATTTCGATTTACAAAAAAATCCATATTTTATTTTATTCCAACATCCATAATATTTTATATTTTTATATGTTTCCATAGCATTTAATCCATAATTTGGGATTTTATTCCATGGATATTCATACGCCGCCAATTCTGGATAATATTTAGATATAATATAAATAGTTTCTTTCCAATCAATTGGACTTATTAGTGGTCTTACCGAGATATAATTTATTATATCATCTTTATACAATTTAATAAATTCATTGTATGTAATTCTATTTTTTATAGGTTCGCGAATAACAGAATTTATATCCCCTTTTAATTTATTTATTTTTAAACTATATTTGGATAATTCGGATATATGTTCAACATAATTTTGTTTTTTCATCCATGCTGATATCAATGTTGTAAATAATGTAAATAATGTAATTAATATATTAATAGTCGTTTCTAAATACTTATTATCGTTATTATATTGTAGTAATGAAATTGTGGATGATACAGCCGAAAATACAATGATTAACCATGCCCAGTAGTTTTCTATTTTTTTTAGTTTAAATAAATAAAAATGATAAATCAAACAACAATATGATAGATAATCCATCCAATAATTTACAACACTTATATTTTCTTCATCCCAATCTTTATTACATTTATCTATTTTCTCCTTATCTTTAATTTTTTTTATATCCATATTTTTATACTAATTATTATCTATAAGTTAATGAAATTATAATATTTTTATAATATATATGAAACGTTCGTTTAAAAAACGAAAGCAAAAGCAAAAGAGTTTAACAAAAAAACAGCAAATAACGTTTTGCAATTATTTAAAATCTATATGTAAAAATTGTAAAAAAAATAAAAAAACATTATGTTTATGTAAACCAGTAAAAGTACGAAAAAAATCTATTAAAAATAAAAGAAACATCAAAAAATAAAATTGATAAAAAAGATTTAAATATTAATTAATCATTAAAGTTAATGAACTTAGAATATGTTAAATCAAATCCAGATTTATTTGCTAAAAATGCTAGTATAAAAGAACTTGAAACAATAATATCAAAAGCAGCAGAATTATATTATGGAGAGCAAGAACCAATTATAAGTGATATTGTGTATGATATATTAATAGAAGAATTAGAAAATAGAGATAATACAAACCCAGCTTTAAAAATAGGATTTAAAGGAAAAGCTGATAAAGTAAAACTACCTTATTTTATGGGAAGTATGAATAAAATAAAAACAAAAGATGGAATAAATAGTTGGATATCTAAATATGCTAGTGCTAATGATGCTAGTGATGCTAGTGATGCTAGTGATGCTAGTGATGCTAGTGATGCGCCTATGTTTGTTATTAGTGATAAACTTGATGGAATATCGGTTCTTTATTCTAATAATAATTTGTATACACGTGGAAATGGTGAATATGGTCGAAATATAAATGGACTTTTATCTTATTTAAATTTGCCATCATTGGATGAAAATGTATCAGTTCGGGGAGAATTAATTATTTCAAAAAAGAATTTTGATAATAATCGTGGAATTTATACATCAGCAAGAAGTATGGTAAATGGATTAGCAGCACTAAAAGAAAATGTTGAATTGTGCAATATATTAGACTTTGTCTTGTTTGAAGTTATTGAACCTAAATTAGTGCCATCCAAACAATTTGAATATGCCAAAAAAATAGGGTTTAAAATACCAAATATTACAATAACATCATATGAAAATATAATAAATTGGAAATCTGATAATGATAATTATTTGACTCATTTATTAAATTCACATAAAAGTAATTCAAAATACGATATTGATGGAATAATTTTGTCTCACAATAAAATATATGAACGAACAATCGGAAATCCTAAAAATAGTATAGCTTTTAAATCAAATAATTATGGTAAAATAACAACTATAAAAGACATTGAATGGAATGTTTCAAAATATGGAATATTAATTCCAAGAATTAAATTTGAAAAAATAGATCTAGGGTCTATTGTAGAATATTGTACAGGATTTAGTGGAAAATATATTTTTAATAATAGTTTAGGTCCAGGTTCTAAAATAAGAGTAATACTTAGTGGAGATGTTATTCCATATATAATTGAAATTATTACTAGAACTTATCCAAAAATGCCATGCTTATCTTATAAATGGGATATTAATAAATTACATTGTAAATTGATACATAATGATAGTGAGTTAGACAAAAAGAGATTATTACATTTTATCAAAACAATTAATATTGATTTTCTAAGTGTTGGTATTATTAATAAATTATATGAAAATGGTTTTAAAAACATAAATGATATATTACAATTATCTAATAGTGACTTATTAAAATTAGATGGATTCAAAGAAACACTCGCAACTAAAATAATAACATCAATCCAAGTCATTACATCAAAACCAATTTATTTAGGATTATTAATGTCTGCTAGTTTAGAATTTAATAGTGGATTTGGTATAAAAAGATTTAAAAAAATATTAGATACATATCCATCTATAATGGACCAAAAAATAACATTAGAACAAATTATAATGATTGATGGATTTCATATAAAAACAGCACAACAATTTATCGATAACTTAGATTCATTCAAATTATTTTTAAAAGACATAAATCTAAACTATTATGTATTAGATGAAACAAGTACATTATCAAAAAATCCTAAAATAAATCAAAAATATTTCGTAATTACTGGATTTAGAGATGCTAAATTTATTGATTACATTGAATCTAATGGTGGTATTATTCAGTCAGATGTTTCTATGAAGACAAATTATGTAATAGTAAAAGATAGTTCTAGTAATTCTAATAAAGTTAAAAAAGCGAATATTATTGGAATTAAAATTATGACTAAAGATAATTTTATTTCTAAAATATAAGTATATGAATTTATTTCAAAAAGAGATAATAATTAATTTTTTTATTGGTGGATTAATGCTATCATCAATTACATATTTAGTTAAATATGTTAAACCAGAAATTGGCGCATTAGTATGGGCTGCACCTATAATATTAGTACCATCTATTATATTATTATGGTGTAACAATGTTTCAAATAAAAAAATATGCGACTTTATATATATAGCAATCCCATATTTAGCATTAACTGTTATATGGCAAATATCCTTTATTTATATAATGAAAAATAAAGGATATTTAAATGATAAGTATGGTGTAATTAAAGTAATAATCATTAGTATGATTATATGGTCTATTTTTGCTTTATTGTTTTATTATTCCAAAATCCATAATTATTTAACATTATAATTATTTCTTCTTCGATGCTTTCTTCTTTGATGCTTTCTTCTTTTTAGAAGATTTCTTTTTTTTCTTCTTTTTCTTTTTAATTGGTTTAAGCTGCCATGGTTCATTAATAACTTTTTCTATAAATTCGCATGGAAATGGTGTGCCTGCCATTTCTAAATGATGATTCGCAATATTTCCACAAATATATACTTGATTATCATTATCATATCCTTTTATTACATAACCATATTCATCAGGTGTTGTTTCTGATGGTTTAAATATAGTTCCTTTAGGAATATTTCCAGAACAACTCATTCTATACAATTAAATTATATTAAAATTGATTAAATATATTATTCAAAAAATTTTAAATAAATTATGTCATTTAATGCTATTTATGGAAAAGGAAAAACTCCTCAACAAGCATTAGTATACGCAAAAGTAAATGAAATCGGTCACAATACTAATCCTAGATTTCTAAAAAAAACAAATGCTATGTGCATATATTATAAAAATACACATAGATTGCAAGAACAATTATTTATGAGTTACAATATTAAGGACATAGAAGAGCAACGTTTAACATTAACAACCAGTGAACTAAATTCGAAAAAGGAATTGCTAGAATATTATGGAAAAGATAAATTAAATGAAATATTTACAATATACGAAAATATTAATAGTAATATTAGTTTATGTTTTATAATTAATAAGTCTAATGATTATAATTTATATAAATTTCTATATTAATAATAATGATGATAAATATTAAAAATATTAAAAATATAGATCGAAAAAATATAATATATGTATTAGGTGTTTTTATTTTTCTTAAATATGGATTAAAAGATTTAAATTTAATATACTTAATTTTAATCTCTATATGCATTGTTTACTATATAAAAAATTACATGATATCTAATTTAGTAAATGGAAATAATAAAATGTATGTGAATTCAGAAGTAGATACATTGCTTAAAAAAATTGAAAAATATGATAATAATAATTTATTTCTAAAAATAAATAAAAATTTTAAGAAATTAAATAAATATTTTAATACAAAGAATAAATATTTAGATAGAGATGTTAAAGATATATATTTTTTGAAAGGAAAAATACTAGATTATATAAATAGTTTAAATATAGCACACAATGATAAAACTATAGATTATGTATACAATAATATTTCAGATTTAATAAATTCTAATATAAAAAAATATAAAAAAAAAAATAATATTAAAAATTATTTATTTAGTAATATTTTATAATAAAAATCCATTCCATCCCTTTTTTTTGTTTAATTTTTTTATTTGTTGTTTAATTTGCCACATTTCTTGATTTGAAATATCATTTAATTCTTGTTGTAAAATATTTTCGTAATCTGGATTATTATTACATTCAATGACTCTTTTGACTTCTGTCTCATCCTTAACACTATTATAACAATCTTGTATCATAGGAGTTAATTTAGGTTCAAATACATTTGCCCAATCAATAGCACCACGTTGAGCTGTTTGAGAACAATTTCTATATAACCAATCCATTCCATTTTCATCTATAATGGGATATAAACTTGTTAATGCTTCTTCAACAGTTTCATGATAGGCTTCTAATGGAGAATGACCATTGTTTCGTAATACATTATATTGTGCTAAAAATGCTGCTTGAATCATTCCCATTAATATACATCGTTCTCCAGTTAAATCACTAAGAACTTCTTTTTCAAAAGTGGTTTCAAAAATATAATTATTTCCAATAGCAAATGCTAAAGCCATACATTTATCATAAATATCATTATAATCATTATATATAGCAAAAGATGATGTAAATCCATCACCACTTATAAATTTATCTCTAACAGTTTTACCAGAACATTTAGGAGAAACCATTATAACATTAACATCATTTGGAGGATTAATATTTGTATATTTCTTATAATGAACACCAAATCCATGTGAAAAATATAATGTATTATTTTTTTTTAGATTTGATTTTACAATATCCCATTGGTCTATTTGAGCTGCATCTGATATTAAATATTTAATGATATTACCTTTATGTGTTGCTTCATCTATACTAAATAAATTTTTATCTGGTTTCCATCCATCATTTACTGCTTTATGCCAACTATTTCCATTTTTACGTAATCCTAAAATAACATTATGATTATTATCTCTCAAATTTAATGATTGAGATTGTCCTTGTGGCCCATATCCTAATACACTAATTGTATCAGATTTTAAAATTTCTTTACATTTAATTGGATTATAATTTGATGATAAAATTATATTTTCTTTAGAAAAAGCTGATGTAGTATAACATCTACTAATATTATTTAGTGATTTTATTGATTTAAATATATTCATCTATATTAATTTATATAAAAATCTTTAAATAAAATATTATATAATTATTAATGAAGTGTAATTATAAATTAATACTTTTAATATTAGTATTATTAATAATAATCGGTATTATATATGTTAATAAGGAAGAATTTACTACATCGGTAGGTAATCCAACGGTAACATCTAATAATTCAACTGTAACCTCTGGTAATCCAACTGTAACCTCTGGTAATCCAACGGTAACATGCAAATTAATAGAAAAGCAAGAAATACCAAATCATAATGTTAATTCTAATAATTCTAATAATGAAATCGCGAATTCTGATTATTATTATGTAGGTAATAATATGTACGGTTTACTAAATTCTAATAGTAGTAAATTAAATATAATTAATTAATTACTTAAATTTATATGCTTATTTTTATTATATGTCTATATTACTAAAATTACGTAATGGAAATATATCAATACCAAAAAAATACTTTGATGATTATTTAGATATAGATTGGTTTTTTTCGAGCCTTATTAAATTTGATCCTAATGAAAGAGAATTTACAATATGGGAAGATAAAGAAACTGTTTTATCAATTTTTGATTCAATTAGATTTAATAAATTAGTTATACATAATAATGTATCGATTACATATTTAGAAGCTTTGTGTGATATGTGGTGTGCGCCAGAATGGTTATTATCAGAAATTAAAAATAAACAACGCACAACAATTAATAATTTAAAATTTAATAATCATGTTTTTGCTTGTATATCTTGTAATATAGGATACAAAATATCAGAAAATATAAACACATCATGTAAATCCCATAAATATATGATTAATAAAAATACAAATAAATATGATTGTTGTAATGGTGTTCCAGGTTCCATTGGTTGTGTTGTTGGGTATCATAAAACGTGTTTATATGATTTTAAAACATATTATGATATTTATAATTCTGTTAATTAATATTATTTTCTATGCGTTTAATATATGTTTAATGAAAGAGATAAAAAAGCACCAATTGATGAGATTGACGATTTAAATAAATCAATGAATGATGGTGAAGATTGTTTAATTTGGTTTTTTGCTGACTGGTGTGGACATTGTAAAAATGTTATGAACGATTGGGAAGAATTATATGAAACACATGGAAAAAATTATAATTTATTTAAAATTAGTGATCAACGAAAAGATGAAGTTAATAATAATATTGGTAGAGAAGTAAATGGTTTTCCACAATTTTTAGCAACTAGTGGTAACTCTGTTAAATCACAACATAATGGTGATAGAACATTTCATGGATTAGAACAATTTTTAAAAACAAATGTTAAACCAATAAGATCTGGTAGCCAGCAAAATATGCTTAGAAAACCATGTCCTGTAGATAACGTTAATAAATTAAATCAAGTAATGAATAAAGGAAAAGATTCATTAATATGGTTTTTTGCTCCATGGTGTGGACATTGTAAAAATATGGAAAAAACATGGGAAGATTTATATGAACAAAATAAAGAAAAATATAATATGTTTAAAATAAGTGATAGTAAAAAAGATTCTGTAAATAATAATATTGGAACACAAGTACAATCATTTCCACAACTTATAGCTTCTAGAGGAAATAACGTTATTGCTAAACATGAAGGTGAAAGAACACCTCCAGCAATTCAAGATTTTATAAATACTAAACTTAAACCAAACACAAAACATAAATCAAATACAAATGTAAATAAATCCCTAAAGAATATTTTAAATACAATTGTAAAAATTAAAAAGGCTAAAAAGGCTAAAACAATGCATAAATTATCTATAAGAAGAAGCCCAAATACAGCAGCTAGAAGAAGCCTAAGTACAGCAAGAAAAACCCGTGTAAAACAGGCTAGAAGAAGAAGACCAAGTACTGTTATAAAAACCCATGTAAAACAGGCTAGAAGAAGAAGACAAAGTACAGCATCTAGAAGTTCTAAAGGAAGAAATATGGTATGTAATGGAGATAGATGTGTCTATGTTTCTTCACGAAAGCGTAAAGGTTTTAAAAAAAAATAATTAAATTTTTCTATTAATTTTTTCAATTTCATGGTGATGTGTTTGTGTTAATGCATATATTTCTTCTTGTTTAGTATATAATTCATTTATTTGAGATTCAAATAAATCTATATAATCTGTTAATAATTTTTCATTATTTATATTATCAGTATCTACTTCAATTAAATCTTTGTATAATTTTACTATTTTTTTAATATTTGTATTACTTAATTTTTGTTTAGTTATAGGATTTATTTGATTAAGTTTAGCACAATCGTATATATCAACTAAATTAAACCAATGTTCATCGATTTTAATAAAATATTCATCTATATTTTTATTAATTTTTTTATAATTCATTGGAGATAATTTTTTAAATTTATATTTAATATCTTTAGAATCAATATTCATTAAATGTATATCAAATATTAATACGCAAATATAAACGCATTATAGATATTAATTTAAATTAATTTAAAAATTGATTTAAAAATTTTAATATATTATAATTATAAGGATGCAAATATTTGTTAAAACACTCACAGGAAAAACCATTACTTTAGAAGTAGAACCAAGTGATTCAATCGAAAATGTAAAAGCTAAAATTCAAGATAAAGAGGGTATTCCACCAGATCAACAACGATTAATTTTTGCTGGGAAACAACTTGAAGATGGACGTACTTTATCAGATTATAATATTCAAAAGGAAAGTACATTACATTTAGTATTACGTCTTAGAGGTGGATTATAATTTATAATTATATATTATGATACTATTATATTTAGGATTTTATGCTTTAGAATTATCAGTTGGAATATTATGGTGGACAAGTACTAAATTATATAATGGATTTATTTATATTAATAAATATAAAACTATAGAAAATACAAAAATAGAAAATGATTATATAATTGTAAATGAAGATTTACGAAAGGATATAATTGAAATAAAAGAATTATTAAAATCACACCACTAAATTTATTTATTTTATATTATTATATGTTTAATTTTTTTAGTTCAAAATCAAAAAAAAAAAAATCAACTAAATCACCAAAAAAAAAATCTAGCAAAAAAACACAAATTTTTCAATTAAAATCTATTCCTAAAAAAAAAATATATAATGAGGATAAAATAATTAATCTAGAAGAAAAGATGGATGATAATAAAAAGATTTCAAAAAAGGAGCAGACAGAATTAATTTCATATTGGATTCATACAGTTGTATATCCTTATATTATTCCAGATTATACATTTACACAATGGTTTGAACAGAATTACTCTTCTAAAAAGAATAACAGATGCATAATTGAAGGTGTAAAAGCTTCTAATAGATTATCAAACTATATAGATATTAGAGAAAAAATTAGAGACATCGATGATAAAATAGAAAATTATTCTGGTAGTGGAACACCACCAAAATATGTATTAGAATTTATTAATTTATTATTAAGAGAAATTGGATTAAAACAAATTTTTTGCCCAGATATTTAATGAAATCTACTATTATGAAATGTGTATGACTTTTGTTTGGATATATCATTTTTATAATTTTTATTTATTTTTAATAAAGAATATAATTCTTTAGATTTTTTGATATAATATTTTTGTGGAATCATTCGGCTTGCAGGCCATGATACTCCTAAAATTTTACAAAATGTATGATTCATTCATCTAAATATAGATAAATTATTATAATCAATTTTAATATTATATTATATTATAACATGAAATCATATAAATCAAAAATAAAGAAACGAATATATAAATCAAAACAAAAAAAAAAAAATTCTAAAAAAAATAGAG
>Ga0209634_1000848_pt1 | contig 23166 bp, 42 predicted proteins | sample LinPmetageLP40_FD_184043 | JGI IMG/M metagenome (GOLD analysis project Ga0209634, IMG submission 184043) | Marine viral communities from the Pacific Ocean - LP-40 (SPAdes) (version 2) | ecosystem: Environmental > Aquatic > Marine > Oceanic | place: Pacific Ocean | collected 2010-08-26 | reverse complement strand
GACCATAAATTTTTATATAGTGTATTAGGTTACCATATGAAAGCAAGTGAAATGAACGCTGCATTTGGTATTGTTCAATTAGAAAGATTTGGGGTTAATAGTAAAATTAGAAGAGATAATGTTGAGCGTTATATAAAAAATCTAAAGGGTGTTGGTGATTTAATTTTACCTGATGATAGTATTGAACCAAATTGGTTAGCTATGCCTTTACAAACTGAAAATAGATTAGAATTATTAACATTTTTAGAAGAACAAAATATTCAAACAAGAGTTACATTTGCTGGTAATGTTACTAGACACCCAGTTTATAGAGAATATTTAGAAGATTTTGAAAATTCTGATATTATTATGAAAAATGGTTTTTTATTAGGAGCTCACCACGGTATGACAGTTGAAGACGTTGATTATGTTTGTGATAAAGTAAAAGAATTCTTTGAAAGACAATAATGATGCAGTATATAAAGTATAATACAGACCATTACCCATTTAAAAAGATTGTTAAGGGTTTATTAGAAACTAATAGTCTAGAACAAATTCATAATGAACAAGATTATAAATTATTTATTAAAGGTACGGATCAATCAACAATATGGCATCGTAGATATTATGATAATTTAGATAAATTTTTACCTTTATATGATAAATTTATAAATAAAGTAATAAAACCAATATTTGGGGAAGAAGTAATATACCAAAAAATACCTACCTTTAGAACCCAATTAGTAAACAATTTAGGTGTTTTTGAATTCCACAGAGATAGAGATTATTCACATAATGAAGAAGTATGGAATTTCTTTTTACCTTTTACTGATGCCTATGCTACTAATACTATTTGGGTAGAATCCGAAGAAGATAAAGCAGATTATACCCCTATGACTACCTTATATGGACAGGTAGTAAAATGGAATGGTTGTAAATTAATGCATGGTAATAAACAAAATAATACTCAAAATACTAGAGTAAGTGTGGATTTTAGATGTATCCCTTTATCTAAGTATAAGGAGGAAGAGGGAGCAGTTTCTATATATTCTAAAATGAAATTTAAAGTAGGAGATTATTATAAAATAACTGGATGAAGATATTAATATTAGGAGATGGGTTACTAGGAACAGAATTAGCAAATCAAACAAATTGGGATCTTATTAGTAGGACTACTCATGATCTTGATTTTAATGATTTAACTCCTTGGTTTCAATACTTAGTTAAATACGATATAATAATTAATTGTATAGCACATACTGATTCTTATTCATCAAATCCAATCCCACATTATAATATTAATTACAAATCAGTATTAAGGCTATCTGATTGGTGTTCAGAATACGGTAAAAAATTAGTACACATATCTACTGAATTTGTTTATGCTAATAATCCAACTCCACCATCTGAAGATGATTTACCATTCCCCGCTCAATCATGGTATGCTTATACTAAATTATTAGCAGATGAATATATTAAATTAAATAATAAAAACTATCTTATTTGTAGAGAATTACATAAACCTAATCCTTTTATTTATAATAAAGTTTGGAAAGTTCAAACATCTGGAGATACTGTTGATAAAATAGCAGGATTAATAATTCAATTAATAAATAAAAATGCTAGTGGGGTTTTTAATGTAGGTACTGGAGATAAATGGTTAAAAGAACTTGCACCTAAAACAAGTAAAGTAATACCACCCCCTTTTAAAACCCCATTTGATACTAGAATGGATTTAAGTAAACTTAACAAATTTTTAAATGGATAAATCAATAATATTTTTATCTCAAATGGGATTTAAAGGTAAAATACCTAGAAATCACCCAAATATGAGAGTAGAATTTGCCCAAATGTGTACTTTACAGGCGGATCATGATAATTTATTTAATATTAATTCTATAACAACAAAATATGATATAGCTGTACTATTAATCCCTAAAACAGGTAAAGATAGAGACAAATTAGAAACAGTTGATATAGTATCCGAAGCAAAAAAAATAGCAAATAAAGTTTTATTTATGCAAGAAGGCCCTAGTTGGATATTCCAGGACATGAGGGTAGAGCAACAAATATGGCATTATAATTTATTATCTAATGTAGATGGTATTTTAACCGAAAATAAAACAGATATACCTTATTTCCAAGGTATAAACCCATCAATTCCTGTAAGTGACATTACTTCCTTAATGGTAACTGACTCAGTTGAAGAAGCATTAAAAATTAAAAAAGAAAATAAAGCAATTATAGGGGGTAACTTTACTAGATGGTATGGTGGATTTGATAGTTTTGTAACAGCAAGACACTTTCAGACTCCAATATTTGCACCCTCTATGGGTAGAAGACAACCTAATGAAGAACAATTAGTAACACATTTACCTTACATGCAGTGGGTAGAATGGATTTACAAATTAGCTGAATTCAAATACGCTGTCCATCTTATGCCTACTATAGCTGCCGGTACTTTTGCTATGAATTGTGGTTTTCTAGGTATACCGTGTATAGGTTATAGTGAATTAGATACACAACGTAATATACATCCTAATTTAAGTGTAGAAATGAATGACACAGCATCTGCCATTAAATTAGCATCTAAATTAAGAGATGACAAAGAATTTTATAATGAGTGTAGTAAAAATGCTACCATTAACTATTCAAAATTTCATAGTGAAACCGTAGTTAATAATTATCTACATAAATTTTTTAACTCATTATGAATATAAATGTAGTTATACCAATTGATGATACTCATCCTAATATTGGTTGGGGTATGCCTAATGATGAATGTACTAAATATTTAATCAAACTAAATCAAGAATATGGGTGTAAATTTACCCATTTTGTACCCTCTAATTACCATGAAAAATATCCAATATCCAAGTTTAAAGAATGGATTAATTATTGGAATGAATTTAATTGGATAGAATTAGCAGCACATGGTCATTACCATAAACGAACTATTGTAGATCCTAATTGTAGAGAATGTGAATTTATAGAATTAGATTATAATACAGCTAAAGATAGATTAGATAAGTGTTTATATGAATGGGAACAAGTAGGTATTAAACCTAAAGGATGGAGAATGCCTGGTTGGCTAGCAACACAAGGTTCATTTGATGCAGTTAAAGAAAAATTTGATTATGTAGCCATCCATGGTAGATTAAATGATAACATTAATTTAGATGGTATTAAAGTATTTAAAGGTGAAAATCCAATACATAATGCTTCATCTATAAACATTATTGATAATAATTTATATTTCCAATCTCATATAGCAGGTCAATACAATCAAAATAATTGGAATAAAGAAAATTACGAATACTTTAAAAAGGTTCTTGATGCTTTAATTAATAACGGAAATAATTTAAATTTTAAAACATTTTCAGAATTATGTTAAAAATACAGTTTATTATTTTAGGATGGCATTATAACCCAATTTCATATCAGGAAGGTTTAGTAGAATTAATAAAAAATAATCCTAACATAGATATCAATGTTTATTTTGTATGTAAAAAAGAACCTACACAATTTGTTAAAGATAACTTTGAATATAAAGTATATGATAATATAGGATTAGAATGGAAAGGATATACTGATGGGTTTTTTGATTTAGATTTAGATGATGATACTATATGTTTCTTTACTCATGATGATATAGAAGTATTAGATTGGAATTTCTTACCTATAATCATTGATAAACTAAACTCGGGAATCAAATTAATGGGTAATGGTGCAAACCCACAATTTTATTTAGACCCTAATGCAATAATAACCCCTAACAATACAGATGAGCCTTTTCCTTATGGAAGTAAATATACTTGGAAAGAAGTAGCAACTAATAAAGAATATTTTACAGAGCCCGGCTTATGTAAGAATTTAAGAGCTAGTTTTATGTCAATGAAAGCAAAAACATTTAGAGATATGAAGGGGTTAGAATGGATAGCTGATCCTTATGATGGTGCTAGTGGTAATTTACTTTGGGCTAACATAGCAGTAAACTTAAGTGGATATAAATGGACCAAATTATATGGAGAAAATTCAATCGATTTCTTATCAAATACTTATGCTATTAGTCCTTATATTAATGAATTAGAAAGAGGTAAATAATGTTTGACTTAATTTGTACTTTTCATAATTATAAAGAATTAGAACGACAAGTATCTACATTCAAAGATTCTAAATTAAAACCTAAATACATTTGTAATTGGGAAAATAAGGATGAAATTGATAGTCTAAAAACAGATGTTCATTGGTTAAATTATAATCCTAATAAACATATGGGTGCATATGGTTTAGCATCTAGTGCAATACCCTTAATTGAAAATGAATATGTTTTTCACTATCATGCTGATATAAATTTCCATTGTTTAAAATCATTAGAGGAATCATTTAAAAGATTTAAAGAATCAAATAAAAAATTAGCTGGTATACCACGTCAATGGGTTTTTAATAATGAAAATAAATTTATTAATAATAAAAGTTTACCTTTTAGATCTGAATGTTTTTTTATAAAAAGTGATCTATATAAACAAATCTTTAATTTTACTAACTTTAATCAATTTAAAAATCAATGCATACAAAATGGACATCCATCTTTACATTTTGAACCTTTAATTTATGCAGCATCAGAAATAAATGGAGTTGACTTTAATAAAGATATTTATTATCTTGAAGATATAAAACAAATGAAAGAATTGCATGGTAATAATGTTTTTTATTATGATGTAAAATTTCATAAAACTCAAATAGAAAGAATAAAATAACTTGATTTACATTAAAAACTTAATTATATTATTATTATGAAAGCATTAGTAACAGGAGGAGCTGGGTTTATTGGCTCTAATTTAACAGATAAACTTTTAGACTTAGGGCACGAAGTTATTATTATAGATAATTTATCTACAGGGAATAAAGATAATATTAACCCAAAAGCAGAATTTATAGAAAAGTGTCTTACTACTCTAGAAAAAGATTTTTTAGTTGGTAAGGATATTGATGTAGTTTTTCACTTAGCAGCTTTAGCAAGAGTACAACCTTCAATTGAAGATCCTATTAATTTTAATGAACATAATGTAACTGCAACTTTAAAATTATTATATGCTTGTCATCATGCTGGGGTAAAAAGAGTAGTTTATAGTGCAAGTAGTTCATGTTATGGTGATGCTGAGATATTTCCAACTCCTGAGACTCATTCAATAAATCCTTTATCCCCATATGGACTTCAAAAATTAGTTGGGGAGCAGTATTGTAAAATGTTTAGTGAAGTTTATGGTTTAGATACTTGTTCTTTAAGGTATTTTAACGTTTATGGTGAGAGGATGAATTTAACTGGGGCATATTGTTTAGTTATGGGTATTTTTGCTAGACAAATGTTAAATAAAAAACCTTTAACTATAACTAATGATGGAAATCAACGTAGAGATTTTACATATGTACAAGATGTTGTAGATGCTAACATACTAGCAGCATCATCACCAATTAATTTAAAAGGAGAAGTATTTAATATAGGTAATGGCAATAACTACTCAGTTAACGAAGTAGCAGATATGCTTGGTGGTGAAAAAGTTTATGGAGAAAAAAGATTAGAACCTTTTCAAACATTAGCTGATAATTCTAAAGCAAGGGAAGTATTAGGTTGGGATCCTAAAGGAGATTTAACTGTTTGGATTGAAAAATATAAAAAAGATTTAGGAATATGAAAATAACTTTTGTAATACCATCTAGGAATAATTTAGAATTCCTTCAGTTAGCTTATAAATCTATACGTGATTTAAAAACTAAACATGAAGTGTTAGTACTAAATGATGCTTCGACAGATGGCACACAAGAATGGATTGATAAACAAAATGATGTAGATTTAATAGTACACCATAACCCAGGACCCGAAAGAATTGGTATAGTAGGTATGTTTGATAAGGGTATTGAAATGGCCCGTACAGATATTATTATGGCTTTTCATTCTGATATGGTAGCTTGTAAAGACTTAGATGTTAATATTTTAAAACATTTAAAAAAAGGTACAGTAGTAACAGCTACTAGAGTAGAACCTCCTCTACATCCAACCGGCCCTGAAAAATTAACTGAAAATTTTGGTATTGAAGTTGAAGATTTTGACATTGAAAAATGGTATACAGAAAGTGAATTATTAAAAAGTGATAAAATAACAGAGGGTATATTTGCTCCTTGGTGTATGTATAAAGAAGATTTCTTAGCAGTAGGGGGTCATGATGAATTATTTGCACCACAATCTAAAGAAGATTCTGATTTATTTAATCGTTTTCAATTAAAAGGATATAAATTTATACAACCTTGGGATGCTTTAGTTTATCATTTTACTTCTCGTGGGTCTAGATTTAACAAACATGCTGGGGGTGCAGCAGGTAAAAATTCAGATGAATGGTTACAAACTACAACTAAAAATGGTAGAGAATTTATCCGTAAATGGGGGCATTTTGTTTTACATACCCCAACAATGAAACCTATTATACCTCCTAAATATAATATTGGTTTAATTATTAAAAACTGTAATGATTCTTTATTACATGCCTTAGAACCTTGGGGTGATACTTTATATATAGATGAAGGAAATATCCCATCAATGATTGATAATTATATAACATTAGAATCACCTAATACAGGTTATGATTTATATTCAAGATTAAGACCTTATGACAATGAAAAAAATTGTGAAATATTAGTTGAAATAGATGGACAACATTTCACCCAAAATGATTTTAATAATATTCAACGTTTAACCCAAATAATACAGAATAGTGGTCAAATAGGTGAATTTAAATTAGGTAATATTAAAGTAAGTATTATACAAATGAACGAATACCAAAATGAATTAATATGAAACAATATAAAATAGGTTTTACAGCTGGTAATTTTGATCTATTACACCCAGGTTATATTTATACCTTTGAAGATGCTAAAAAACATTGTGAAAAACTAATAATTTTCTTACAAGAAGATCCATCTTTAACACGTTATAGTAAATACAAACCAGTAATACCACTATATGAAAGATATAGAGCATTAATGTCAATTAGTTATATTGATGAGGTTTATACCTATCAAACAGAAGAAGAATTATTAAACTTAATTTACCATTTCAAACCTGATTTAAGAATATTAGGGGAAGATTATTTAGGTAAACCATTTACAGGGGATAATCTACCAATTGAAGTATTATATACTTCTAGATCCCATGGTTGGTCTACGACTAAAATAAAGGACTTAATTGCAAAACAAACTATAAAACAAAATCCTAGCCTTTTAGATGAAAAGAATAAATGATAATAGAGGATTATTTGTTATAAGTGAAGGAAAAAAATATGACCAAATATTTCTAGCAACTAATAAAGAAAGACATACATTTAGAGGTTTACATTATCAAAACAATCCTCAACAAATAAAGCATGTAAGTATTATTCAGGGTAAAGTAATAGATTTTTTATATCACTTACGTACTGGAGAAGTTAAAACTTATGTTTTAGACCCAAGTAGTGAAGTACTTACTATTAATAAAGAATATGCTCATGGTTATTTAACTTTAGAACCTGATACTATAGTATATTATGAAGTTGAAGGTCAGTATAATCCTGAAACATATAAAAGTATAGTATGGAATACAATTCCATCTATAAAAGATAAAATTACAGGAATATTAAAAACTTCACTTTTTAACATATTAACTATTTCAGAAAAAGATAAATTAGGATTATGAAAGTAGTAGTAACAGGTGGTTGTGGGTTTATAGGATCACATTTTGTAAATTTTTTAGCATCAAAAGAATTAAATATTGAAATATTAGTAATAGATAAAATGACCTATGCTGCAGATATTAACAATATAGTTTCATCTAATTATAGAATATTACAAAAAGATATTTGTGATGTAACAGCTGAGGATTTGGGTGAATATGATTATTTAGTTAACTTTGCAGCTGAATCTCATGTAGATAATTCTATTAAAGATGGTAGGCCATTTGTTAGGACTAATGTTGAAGGTACATTTAACTTGTTAGAATTAGCAAGACAAAACCCCAATTTACAAAAGTTTATCCAAATCAGTACTGATGAAGTTTATGGAGATATGGCTGATTATATGCCAGTAGGTGAAGCTACACCTGAATTTCCATTATATGGTTCATCTTATTATTCATCAACAAAAGCATCATCTGATTTATTAGTTCAGGCTGCAGGTAAAACACATGGGTTAAGATTTTTAATAACTCGTACTGTTAATAATTATGGCGAAAATCAACATAATGAAAAATTAATCCCAACTATAATAGATTGTGTTAAAAATGATAAACCAATACCTGTATATGGAGATGGATTAAATGTTAGAGAATGGATTTATGCTAATGATAATTGTGAAAATATTTTTAATTTAATGATAGGGGGATATGAAGGAGTATACCATATAGGATCAGGTGAAAGATATAGTAATATAGAAATTATAGGCATAATCGAAAATATTTTAGGTAAAAGAATTAAATTTGATTTTGTAGAAGATAGAAAAGGGCATGATAGAGTTTATCAATTAGATTCAACTCTAACCCCTAAATTATATCTAAGTAATACCTTAGAAAGTTATTTAACTAAAGAATTATTATTTTAATATGAATATAGGAATAATTGGTCAGGGGTTTGTTGGTAATGCTATATATCAAAGATTCAAAAATTATTATAATGTATTGACATTTGATTTAGATGAATCAAAATGTAATTCAACTCGAGATAAAATATATGATTGTAAAATTATATTTTTATGTTTACCTACTCCAATGAATAAAGATGGGTCTTGCCATATTGATATTGTTGAACAAGAGATAATGGGTCTTAATATATGGGCTGAAGGTAGTATAATAGTAGTTAAATCAACAATACCACCAGGAACAACAGCAAAATGGAATAGTAGATTCCAAAATGTTAGCGTTGTATTTAACCCAGAATTTTTAACTGAAATAAATGCAGTTGAAGATTTTAACAATACTACTAGGATAGTTTTAGGTGGACCTAGAAAATCAACTACTTTACTTAAAAGGATATTTAGAAAAGTATTCTCAGAAGCACATATAATAAAAACTGGTTCTACACATGCAGAAATGGTTAAATACGTAACTAATACCTTTTTAGCTACAAAAGTTGCCTATGCAAATGAAATATATCAAATATGTGAAGGATTAAATTTAGATTATGATAAAGTTATTGAATATTCTACTTTTGATAAAAGATTAGGTAAATCTCACTGGCAAGTACCAGGCCCAGATGGAGATTTTGGGTATGGTGGTCATTGTCTTCCTAAAGATTTATCATCATTACTTTTTATAGCCGATGCTTTAGATACTAATTCTATATTACTAAACTCAGTCCAGGATTCAAATATTGAAGTAAGAAAAAATAGAGATTGGGAAAAAATGAAAGGAAGAGCCGTAATTTAGTTGGATACCACATAAATATTTCGTATATTCACGCCTAATTTAAAAAGGTTATATATTTATGCTACAGACTACACAAAACCCCAACACAATGAAAATGATTAATTGTATTAAGTGCGAAGCTAAAATGCCTGAATTAAGGCTAACTAAATATGGTTATAAAGTATGTGTAAATTGTTCCACTGTAGGTACTAAAAGAGGAGTACCTGTAATGAGAGGATCAGGTGATCATACTTGGACTGAAACTATTATTATGGAAGAAGAACAATATGAAGATTTTGTAATTGCTTCTGCTATTGAGAGAGGTGATACAAAAGCAGCTAAAGCTGAAATGTTAAATATGGAACAAGAAGAACGTAATTTACAAGGCCCATATCAAATAATTAACAATTTAGATAAAGATAGAAGTAAATAATGCCCAAACCAAAACCATTATCTAAAGAAATGATAGTGGCGGCACAAGCTAAGACTAAATCTAACATGGCTGCTGCTAGATATCTTCATGTTTCTTATACTCATTATAAGAGGTATGCTCAAATGTATAAGGTATTTGAGACACATAAAAATCAATCTGGAAAAGGTATACCTAAATTTTTAAAGGGCAGAGGTAAAGAACCAGCTTTATTAGATATAATAGAAGGAAGAATATCAGCATCTAGTTTTTCTCCCTCAAAAATTAAGTATCGTTTAATAGAAGAAGGATATTTGTTAGAAGAATGTTCTATGTGTGGTTTTAAAGAACGTAGGGTACTTGACTACAAAATGCCTTTATTATTACATTTTAAAGATAATAATAAATCTAATTATAACAGTAATAACATAGAATTATTATGTTATAATCATTATTTTTTAACTGTAGGGGAAATATTTAATGATAAAGATGTTAAACAGATAGAATCTCATCAAGAATTTAATAGCACTAGTGAAAATGTAGAATGGGAAGTAGATGACTATCATTTACAACGTTTAAAAGAATTAGGATTAGCTGATGAAGAATTAGATGGTCCTGATCAATATATAAGTAGAGTATGAAAAAAATAAGATCAATAGATAAAAAACATCATAAAATAATTAAGGATTATGATAAACAAAAAAGCAAACACTTAGAAAAATTAACTGATAAAATGCTTAAACAGGATGAAAAAGCAGAACAATTAAAATCAAAACCAATCAAGGGTGATTTTTTAAAAAACTTTTAATATGAAAAAATTAGATAGTATAACAATTGTATTATTATTTGGATTAGGATTATTTTCATTAATGGCATTTACAACATATAGGACTAAAATAAATCCAATTGAACCCTTAATACCAAAACCAATTGCTCAGATACCAGTTGAAAATTTATTAAATGGAGATTCTATAGAATTAGAATTTCCATCACATAAACAATTTTTAAATGATATTGGACATCAAGAATCTAGAAATAGGTACCATATAGTAAATAAATATGGTTATATGGGTAAATATCAGTTTGGTAAATCAACTCTAAAAACCCTAAGAATTAAAGTAAGTAGAACGGAATTTCTTAAAGATACCTTATTACAGGAAGAAGCAATGCATAAACTGCTTTTACATAATAAAAAAAGGTTACAAAAATTAATAGATAGGTATGATGGGCAAATTATCCATGGTATATTAGTAACGGAATCAGGATTACTAGCTGCCGCTCATTTAGGTGGACAAGGTAGTGTTAAAAAGTGGTTTAGAACTGGTAAGGTAAGAAAAGATGGAAATGGAGTTGGTATAACTAAATATATGGTAAAATTTAGTGGTTACCATTTAAACCTTTAGTCATATTTATAATAAAATATCATGGCTAGAATTGTTGTAGGAAACTATAAACTAAATAAAAATAAAAAAAGACCAGGGGTACATGCTAAAAGCAAATCCTCGAAGTTAAAAGCAAGTAGAAACTATGTCAAAGCATATAGGGGACAGGGTAGATAGAAGAAATACTAATATGGTACAATTGTTTGATACTATGAGTGATAAAGACTTTAAAATAATATGGGAACAAGGTCAACTAAGAAATTTCTGTAATGCTTTAAGTTTAGATATCCATGTCAGAGCCATTGAAAATAATGAATGTTAATTAATAAAAAAGAATTTTTATATATTTATAACAAATAAACAAATATTATGATAATTAGATCAGAAGATCCAGGACCATGGTTAAACTGGATGAAAAGGCCAGAAAATAAGTCCTTAAATGTTAATGAAGCAAGAATAAAATACAATAAAGAGCAAATGCTTTTTAATGAACAACAAAATGCTTACATTGCTACTCAAATATTCCAAAATCAACAGGCTGCTTTACAAGCAGATATGTCACCTAATGCTGGATTTACTAAAAATCAAGTTACTAGGGTTCAGTTTGTTTTAAATTCACTTAAAGCCATCCCAGCAAGTACAGGTAGTATAGTTGTTGGCTTCCAACATCCTATTACAGTAACGGGTACTCCTCAAATTACAGTACAAAATGGACAACAAGGTGGTGGTTCTGTAGCTTCATTCCCATATAATTATGTATCAGGAACTGGAACGAATGCTATGTTATTTCAACATAACCATCCTGCTGCTCCTAATAATGATAGTGGTATTGCTGCTCATGTTTTAACATTAGATAATGAAATAGTTGGGTCAGTAACAACTCAACCCACAACAGCAACAGCAGATACCTATGTAGCTGAAACTCTAACATGGGCTCAAGGAACAGGGGGTACTGGAGGAAATGATGTAACAGCTACTATTGTTGTAGGAGATTTAGAAGTAGTTGATTCCATTAAAATTACTGATAATGCTAGTGGAGTATTTTCACCTGGTAATACACTTACACTTGCTGGTTCAAACTTAGGGGGTGGTGGTAATTTAGTAATTACATTAAGAGATCAAGATCTTACAGGTGATATAATTACTATTGGTGGTCAAACTATAGCATTAAATGGTGGAACCATCAAAACAGGTGGTCCAAATGCGAACACACAAACCCAAGATGCTATTAGAAGACAAGGATTAATCCCAGAAACTAATTTTAATAGTGTACCAGTTACACAAACCGTAGCTGCTGATTAATAGAAAATAATATAAAAATAAATGTGGGGAAGCTAGGCTTCCCCACTATTTGTTCGTATATTCACGTATTAAATAAAGGTTATGCCCATAGTAGAATTTTCAAATTTAAACAAACACGGTAATATTCGTACTCGTAGATTTTATCAAGAAAAAAGTAATTTAAGTATCAACCCAAATGGTTTTGGTCCTTCTATAATGTTTAGACTTTTTAAATATGATTATGAAGGTCATATGTCTCCTGGAATAGTAAATTTAAGGGGTAAAACATATCTTGTTCCAACATGGCAAGAAGTAATTAAAGGTACTACATTAAATGATATTAATTGGATTAAGCCTAAACCAAAAGTAAGGCAAGAACCGATAGTGGAAATGAATGTTAGTGATAGTGACTCAACTAAAACGTATAAAACAATATATTACCCGGACTCAGGTAAATTTCATTGTAATTGTCCAGGTAGATGGAGAGCATTTGATAATAGGTGTAAACACATAAAAGCATTAGAATTAAAATTAAAACTAAATAAATAAAGGTTATGATAGAATTAAGTAAATTTATAGAAAAAATGCGTGCTACAAGTAGTAGCACAGAAAAAGTACAAATTATTAAAAATGCGAATAGTGATATTCATAGGTTATTAGAATATACTTATAACCCCCTTAAACAATATCATGTTACAAGTAAAACCTGTATTAAAAAAAAAGATATAGCTGAATCATCCGATTTAGCATTATATGAACTATTAGATCAATTAACTAATAGAGAAGTAACAGGACATAGTGCTATAGCCTTAATAAATGGTTTTGCTAAGTTTCAATTTGATCCTATTATTTATAAAATTATAGATAAAGATTTAGGTATTAGAGCTGGTGATTCAATTATTAACAAAGCAGTACCCGGATTAATACCTACATTTAAAGTTGCATTAGCTAAAGAATATGATGATAAATGTGATTGGAATGATGGTTGGTATGCTTCAAGAAAATTAGACGGTGTTAGATGTTTGGCAGTTGTTAATTATGAAGGTGAATGTACACTTTATTCTAGAATGGGTAAAGAATTAACCACATTAAATAAAGTAAAAGATGCTATAGAAGCATCAGGTATTATTAATACAGTATTTGATGGTGAAATTTGTTTAATTGATGAAAATGGAGATGAAGATTTTCAAGGTATAATGAAACAATTAAGACGTAAAGATCACCAAATCGAAAATCCTGCTTATATGATATTTGATATGCTCCATAAGCCAAATTTTGATGCCCAAAAAGGAGGTCCTATATTAAGTCAAAGATTACAAGCACTAAGAGGATTTCTAACAGGACGATATATTACAGATAATACATTACGTTATACAGAACAATTCCAAATAACAGATGGTAGACACTTTGATATATGGGGTCAAATGGCAACTGATAAAAAGTGGGAAGGATTTATGATACGTAAAGATGTTAGTTATGAAGGTAAACGTACTAAAAACTTACTTAAAGTAAAGAAATTCCATGATGCTGAATATGTTGTAGTTGACTATGATAATGATGATCATGAAGTTGTTAGAGATGGTAGATCAGAAACAATTAAAATGCTAGCCCAAGTATGGATTGAACATAAAGGACATAGGGTAAAAGTTGGTAGTGGTTGGAGTCAAGAACAACGATTACAATATATGGATGGCTCAATTGTAGGTAAAATAATTACTGTCCAGTATTTTGAAGAAACTAAAAATGATAAAGGTGGAATTAGTTTACGATTCCCAACTGTAAAAGTTGTTCACGGTGATAAACGATCTATGTAATTAAATTTGGTATACCTAAAAAATGTTCGTATATTTAGGTAGATAAAAAGGTTATGATATTTAAAGAATTAAAAACAAGTCAAGGAGTATTTCATATTTTACCTTGGACTTTATCTAAAGTAAATAAATATAAAATTAAGGTACCAATAGAATTAACATCTAAAGTAGGTCATATGAAAGATGTTAAGGAGGGTATTTATCTTTGGATTTTCCCTTGTGGTTTAATTAGAAAAGTAGGATTGTTTGGAGAAGGTGTTACTAGTAATTTTAATTCAAGATATATTTCTTATAGAAATGCTGCTAAAAATATGGGAAATAATCAAGGGGAATATGTGCTTCCAAGTGGTAAATCAAATGGTAGTGTTATTCCTATACAATGTGTAATAAAAAAATTAGAAATAGGAGAAGAAGTAAAAATAGCAGTACTAGAAGTTCCAACAATTACTGAGTATTGTTTAGTAGAAGGGTTTAAAAGACCTATGACTATTAATAAAGCAATGATTGAGAAAGATATTAAAAATAAAATTAAAACAAAAAACCCAAATCAATTATATTTAAATTAATATGGCAGAAAATAGAGGTAGACCAAGTGAACAACCAGCAATAGCTTTAGATAAATGGACTCAAGAAACTGAAGATCAAATATGGTATTTTGATAGAAGTAAATCAGCTAATGGTTGTTGGAAGGTAGAAAATAAATTCAAAACAGGTGAAAAACAAACCAAACCCGAAATTGATCAAAGAATGTATGGTAAAAACCCAGTTGTAATGGTATTTAAAACATCAAACCGTTCTAATGCTAAAACTAAAATGAAAATATTTAATAAAAATATAGATTATATTATTAGTGCTAAAAAATTACCTGGAGTACCTGAAAAGGCAGAAATAGTTGAATTGAGTGTAGGTAAATCATTTATTGATAAGTATAAACAAAAATATAGCTTAGCTTAATTTTTATATATTTATAACAAAATATTAATCAAATAAATTTATTATGTTGAAAATTATAGGTCTTATAGTAGTATTATTAGTAATCGGAGCAGCCGTTTATTATTTTGGGTTTTATAAAAGAGGTAAAATCAATGATAGAGATGGAGATTTAATTCCTGATGAAATTGAAGATGCAGTTGAAGACGTTAAAGAAGTAGTTAAAGAAACTAAACGTAGAGCAAAAGCAGTTAAAAAAGAACTTAAAGATGTTGCCAGTGCAGCTAAAGAATTAGGTAACCAAGTGGGTGACGTAGCTCAAGCCGCTAAAGGGAAAAAAAGACAAGGTAGAAAACCAAAAGCAAAAAAATAAAAATATGAGTAAATATAATTTAACAGACATAATGGAAGAATACAAAATCGGTTCAGGTTGGACTAAAGATTTTGATTATTACGGAATGTTAAGATCAGGATTAGCAATTAAAGAAGATACTCCTCTTGAAATAATGAAAGACATTGTTGAAGATTTTACTGATGTAAACTACCATAGAGAAGCAGCTCATTTATATGATGCTATTGAAGCTATTGAAGCAAATGATGGTGATTATGATGCTGGGGGAGATAAAATTGAAGATTTTCAACAAGAAATAATGATGACTATTAAATCCCAAGGTATGGATGATAAAGGTGATGATTATTGGGGTAAAGATTTAGGCTCATTTATGAAAAAACGAATGTCAGAAGACAAAGCAGCAGTTGATTTAGCAATTGAAGCATCTCAAGAAAAAGCAGGTATTAAAGAATCTACTGCAAAGCAAAAGAAAAGAATGAACGAAGAAGATGGATATATAAGTAAAGCAGAAATAAAAATGCATCTAAAACAATACAGAGATGGTAATATTGATGGTGATGATTTAGCTCAAGCTATTGAAGAAATTGTATTTGGTAAAATTTCATCTCCAAGTGAAAGAGGATTTAATACTAAATATGGTATGGAAGAAGGTTTTAAATTAGAAGGTATTAGTGAAGATTTTGATGATGTTGTAGATGATATTATGGCTACAGGTAAATCAGAAGAAGATGCTAAAAAAATTGCTGGATCTATTAATGCTAAATATGTTGGTAATTATAGAGAAGGTTTAGAAGAAGATTCAATTAGTGGAGAAGATGATTATGCAGAGGAATTATCTGACAAAATGAGAATGAAAGAAGGTGTTGTTAAAAAGATACAACAAGCACTTGAAGATGATGCTAAAGGTACAGAATCCGAAATTAAAATGTATATGGATTCATTAAGAAAATCAGGTGATTCATTTGATAGTATTGATGATTACGTTGAAGATTTTAAAAACTATGTTGCTGATAAATCATTACAAGAACATTTTGGTCGTTTCTTAAAAGATTTTGAGTAAAATATATTAAATATATTAAAGTAAGTTGAAGATAATTGCGGTAACATTTGGTTACCGCATTTTTTCTTCGTATATTCACGGTATATTAATAAGTAAAAACAATAAAGGTTATGCAAACATTTAAAGATGTTACGTTTAAAAAACACAGAATTAATGGTGGATTACAAGGATTAATAATGCTTCCTAGTGGGGTAGAATTATCAATAGTAGCTGGTCCTATGATGTACAGTATGCCAAAGGCTGCTATTAAAACCACAGATGAAGTTTCTTCATTTGAAGTAATAGCAATTGATCCTGATGGAGAATTTTTGGGTGATGCTAAAGGATGGCAATCAAGAGAGGATATTAATGAACTAATTAAATTATTGTCATAATGGATAAAGAATTAATTTACACAAAATTAAATGAAATACTTGATTCATTAAATTCAAGAAAACCTCATCAAGCAAGAGTTGAATTAGAAGGATTGCTAAATGAGATTAAATATGGAATATATGACAAATAATGAAAATAAAAGATACGTTGTAACAATGGATATGTACGTTTATGCTGATAATGATTATATGGCCAAAAAACGTGCTAATGATTTAAGGTTATCAATAGATAATAGAAGACATTCACAGCATGTTAAAGTTAAAGAAATAGGTGAACAACCATTTGCATCAACTTATTATCGTAAATTAGATGATCCATCATTTACACCTAAAGATATGTTAGACGAACCATTACCATTTTAATATGCAGGAATTAGAATTATTAGATAAAGCAATGAATGTGGGTTATAATATGCTATTAGGTAAGGATGAACCATTTGAACCAACTGATAGTGATGAAATTGAAGATATGATATTCATCCCAGACCCAGAAATTACTGAATTAGAAATGGCAGAAGACTTACTTGAATATTTTGAATCAACTGAAGAATATGAAAAGTGTGCTAATATTAAAGTTATTATTAGTAATATAAACGTTTTAAATAATTTAATATGAGTTTTAAAGTAGGAGATAAAATAATAATACATGAAGATCAAGTTAAGGTAGTATTTGGTATACATAAGAATGGTAATCCATTAGTTAAAAATCAAGGTACATTAGTACAAGTAAATAAAAAACAAATAAGGTTATGGGGAAATTAAAAGTTAAAAGACAAGTTTTACATCATTGTTTGGATAAAGCCAAAGAATTTTATACCTTAGGTAATAAGGATAAATCTAGAGACTATTGTGATATGGGAATAGCTTATGTTGCTGAGAAAAGAATAGAAGGTTATGGAGCTAAAGACACAATTGAAGATATTAGAGTTGAATTGTGGTTAGAACGCTTTTGGATGTTTTTAGAAAATAAAAATTTAATGTTATAATATGTGCATGTCAGGAATACATTACGAAATTGAAGACGAATTAGAAGAGGATATTATAAAAGTCGATCCTAAATTAATTTGTAAATATTCAGGACTTTTATCAGTTTATGCTTATCAAAATATAGATTAATATGAAACAGATTTTAAATACATGGTATCCAATTGCAATTGCATTTATTTGTATGTGTTATTCAATTGGATTAGGATTATTTGGTTACACTGAAGAAGCTCAATACTCAGCTCATTGGGCAGGAACAATTTTGCTATTTGCTATAGCTATAAGACAAAGACGAGGAAGATGAATGTAGCAATGTTTATAGTAGGATTTTTTATATTTGTAACGTATGCAGTGTTATTAGTATGGAACATATTTTATAGCGCTCGTAAAAATAAAGAAGAAAATTACCCTGGTTATTACGAAAGACATCAACCAGAACAAGATCAATTAAAATAAAATATATGATAAGATACGACAGTGATCACTCAGAAAAATGGTGGGAATTATTATTTGGTTGGAAATGGCCCCATCAAGGAATAACGTTTGGATATGATTTAGTAGAACCTCAAGACCAACCAGATAATGGGTTATACTACTATACAGTATTGATTTATATAGGATCTTTATCTATTATTTATAATTTTGGCAATCACGAATACGACTCAGAATGAAATTAGATAGTTTATTATTAGGAGTAATTTATTTTATGATTGGACACGTATTAGTATGGTTTCAATTGAATGGACAATTCTTTAAAATGGATTGGTTTAGAAAAAACGAAATAATTGTAGCATGTTTTGGATTCTTTATTTCATTTTTTTATATTTGGGCTACTAAACATACAGTTGAATCATTTAATGGTTTACTATGGCCTGCTCGTTTTATAGGTTTTGCTATTGGTATATTAATTTATGCCTTATTTGTAGCAATATTTTTTAATGAGGGAATTAGTATGAAAACATTTATAAGTTTAATACTATGTGTAAGTTTAATATGTATACAAGTATTTGTTAAATAAAAATAAAAATAAAAATGGAAAAATATTTAAAAAAACTAGATCCGATATTTAAAAATACCCACCAATTATTAACATGGGATGAATTTAATACATATGTTGATCATTCAATAAAAGCAAAAACACTTTGTGTACATACTGAATGGGCAACTAATTTTTATAGATCAAAATACTTTCAAGATAATAATATAGTAGAAAAGTATAGAAAGATTGTAAAAGATTATGATTATGAATTACATCATGAAAAATATACTAAATGTGCTGAAGAGGTTATGCATGAAATAGCTGAACTTGAATCTGATTTAAATACAACCCCTTTAAATAAAGTTGAAGAAAAAATGTTAAAAGCAATGGGGGCTTTCATAAAGGTATTTAGTTTAGGTATTGTTCATTACAGAGGTGAGTTTCAATATTTATCTAGATTTGCAATGTGTAAAATGGTTCATCCCCAATTTAAAGATAATTTTAAGGATTACCAAGATGTGATTAAAATTATTAAAAAATACATTAAAACAGGAACTTTAAATATTTCAAAAGATAATTCACACCTAAGAGATACATACCATATTATTACTGCTTTATTATGGGGGTTTGCTGAAGTAGGTTTAGGAGAGGAAATATTAGATGGAATTGATATTTTATTAGAATTTGAACATTTATGTGGAGAAAGAAAACGTGATGATCATTTTTGGTTTGGAGTGGATGATCCAAAAAACTCTATTAGAAGAAGATTAAGTCTTTTAATGATAAAATCTTCTATTTTAAGAAGTATAGGTAAGGATGAGGAGCAAATTATAGTTTTAAAAGAAATTTTAAATGTACATTTTTCTAAACTTGATCATAGACCAATAAATTATTATGTAGGTCTTAATAGATTAACTGAGGCAGCTTTAAGTTTATATAAATTACAACCTACTAAAGAAAATAAAAACACCGTATTAGAATATTATAAGTCTATACCACAAACCAATACTTATGATAAACACGAATGCACTAGAGAAAGAGCATTGGTAACATTCGAAATATTAAAAACTTTTGGTCATATTGAGTAATATAATAAAACCCTACATAGAAAGAGCTGTTATTGAAATTAGTGGGGGATGTAATTACACCTGCCAAATGTGCCCCCAAACTAATCCTGGTAGACATAAAGGGTTTTTGAAAACAATGCCCTTAGATGAATTTGAAAATTATGTTTTACAATGTGTAGATAAAGGAGTAAAAGTAGTCAACTTAGAAGGTTCAGGTGAAGCAACATTAGTAAGAAAATTACCTGAGTATATTAAAATATTAACCAAACATAATATATTATCTTATATATTTTCAAATGGCTTTAAATTTAAAGGCAATTATATGCAAAAATGTATTGATGAAGGGTTAAGTCGTATTCGTTTTTCAATTATTGGTTATAATAATGAAAAATATAAAGAATGGATGAATAAAGATGCATTAGATGTAGTTAAAAATAATGCTATACAAGCACAAGAGTACATAGCTAAAACTAATGGAGTAACAGAAATAGCATCATACCATTTAATTACAGATAATGATCAAATTGATTATGAAATAGAGCAATATAAGAAAAATTGGATTGAACCCACTGATTCATTAGCTGAAATATGGAAAATGCATAATTGGTCTGGTGTATATGAAAATCCAAATGAAAGAATAGGTAAAACTAAAACTTGTGGTAGACCATTTGCACCTGAAATTACAATTAGAGCTGGTGGTTTAGATGGTAAAACAGGAGCAATACATCCTTGTTGTCAAGTATTAGGTAGAGACGAAGAAGCAGTATTAGGACATTTATCAGAAAATACATTTGATGAAATATGGAATGGTAAAGAATATCAGGAATTAAGACAAGGACATATTACAGGTAATTATCCTTCATATTGTAAAGGTTGTGATTTTTTAATTGATGACCCGGAAGTATTAGTTTATACAAATCATAATAGAAGTGTTCATACACTTCCAGGAACAAATTTTACATTAGAAAATTATAGATAATGAAAAAAATTAAAGCAAGGTGGATGCCTATATTAAGGGCAATGGTAAGAGATAGAAAACTAAATCCAATTGAAAGATTGGGTACTAGAGTTGGTTATATGGGAGCAGGATTTTTAATGGCGGGACAATGGACTGTAGAACCTATATTATTTATAATTGGATTCATTTGTGTATTAGTACAAGTTAGTATTCGTAGACAATGGAATTTAGTAATATTACAACTAAATGGTCTAGTAGCATGGACCCTACATTTTATAACATCAATATGGTAGAACAAACAAAAACAGAAAAAGCAAAAGCAATAATGAATATGATTATTCATTTAAAAACTCAACCTGCAACAGTAGAAACCAAAAAAACTATCCAATCTTTACAACAAGAAATGGGTGAATTAATTCAAGATGGAGCATAGATTAGATTTACATGGAGTGCCAATGGCAAAAGCTATTATCAAAGCAGAAAACTTTTTAATAGAAGCATCATTTGATAAAAACATGCAATGTGAAATTATAACGGGTAAATCGGGTAACATGCAACAACGAATAATTGAGGAAGTAATTAAACCCTTTGAATTTAATTATTATATACCACCTCATAACACAGGAAAAATTATAATAAGTGAGACCACAATGTAATATAATTTATAAGGGTAATGAAGCATACCAAATATTAGATATAATTGGTATTCATCATTTTATTAATAGTGATGATACTGTCAATAAACAAGTATTAGGTTTGTATGTACATGAAATAGGAGGAAGTAAAGTTTTACAACGTGATAATGATTTTCTTATTTGTAATGAAATAGAAGAAGCAATTATAATAAATGAATAGTATCCCAGTTTTAGGAGTTGCCATTGTTAATGGTTTATATTGGTTACAAAAACAAATAGCATCAATAGATTACCCAGTTGACAATTATATTGTAATTAATAATAATGGTAAAGGTGAATTAGATAATGATTTAAATGCCTTATCTAATATTAAACATCCTTATATTAAAAATTTTAAAGTAGTAAATTTACCATCTAATTTAGGTTGTGGGGGTGCTTGGAATTTAATTATTAAAAGTTATATTACATCTCCTAGTTGGCTTATTACATCTCATGATGTAAGTTTTACACCTGGATTTTTAGAGGAATTAAATAATAAATCTAAGGATGAAAGTATTGGAATGGTATTTGGTAAAAGTGGTGATTTTGGTTTAGGATCATTTGATTTATTCCATATTAAAGATTGGGCAATACAAAAAATTGGTCTATTCGATGAGAATTTATACCCAGCATATTGTGAAGACTGGGATTACATATTAAGGTTAAAGCAAAATCCAATTAAAACTATATATGATTTAGACCATAAATACTATCATGGTAATACATTTAATTATAATGAATCAGGTAAACAAACAATGAGACAGGATTCAAAATTAGCTGAGTTGATTGCAGAAGCATGGAATAAGAATAGAGAATATATGAGACTTAAATGGGGTGATAAATGGGAACAATTTTCTGTTGATAAAGTTAATACAATTAAACCATTTGATTTAATGTTTAGGCGAAAAAAATATTTAGGCTTCTAGCGAAACATTTGGTTACCCGGGATAGGGTTCGTATATTCACCACGTTGATGCAGTTAAGCACAACATAAAAATAATAAAGGTTATGACAAATACAGAAACAATGCAGTTAGATTTATTTAATGGAGTAATATTAACTACTAAACAACAAGAAGAAATTAATAAATTTATACATACTCAAGATAATAGAGCAGTTGAGAGTCAAAAAAATGTTAATAAAACAATGTTATTACTTGATGAAGCAGGTTTTGTTCAAGGTAGAGATTATGAAAATAATTTTGAGGTTTATGAAGTTACTAAAGAACATACGTTTGGTTATTCTTATAATAATACAAATTGGGAACATGAAGTTACTTATATGAATGCTGTAGGTGGTGTTTATCTTAAAGTTAATATTATTAAAGATGGTAAAATTAAAACACGTAATGCTTCAGTTGATAGAGAATATGATAAAATAATGTGTACTAGTATTACTGAGCAGTATAGATATTATAAGCCAAGTTCATTATATACTAAATTTAATGAGTATAATGAGCGTAAAGTAAATGAGCTCGAATATAATAATAAACAAAAAAT
>Ga0209634_1000847_pt1 | contig 23181 bp, 21 predicted proteins | sample LinPmetageLP40_FD_184043 | JGI IMG/M metagenome (GOLD analysis project Ga0209634, IMG submission 184043) | Marine viral communities from the Pacific Ocean - LP-40 (SPAdes) (version 2) | ecosystem: Environmental > Aquatic > Marine > Oceanic | place: Pacific Ocean | collected 2010-08-26 | reverse complement strand
GCAGATCGATCGTACCGACTGGGGGATCAGCTACGCCGCCCCACTGGTCGACAATATGGTCGACCTGGAAATCAGCGCGGCTTTCGAACGCGACTGAACCCCACTCGACAAGCGCATGGCGAGCGGCCACGGTCCTCCCCATGCGCTTGTCAGACTGCCACAATATCGATGACTTCCGCCGGCTCGCGAAACAGCGGCTGCCGTGGCCCGTGTTCGACTATATCGACGGGGCTGCCGATGACGAAGTGACCAAGGCGCGCAACACCAGCGCGTTCGATACGATGGATCTCGTACCGGACGTGCTCGCGGGCGTCGGTCAAATCGACACCTCATGCCAGATCATGGGCCGCCACAGCGCGTTGCCGCTGGTCCTCAGCCCGACCGCGTTGCAGCGCGCCTTTCACCGCGACGGTGAACGGGCCGTCGCGCAAGCGGCGGCCCGGTTCGGCATATGGTTCGGCATTTCCAGCCTGGCCACGCACTCGATCGAAGAGATCGCGGCGCTGACCGACGGACCCAAGCTGTTCCAGCTATACGTCCACAAGGACAAGGGACTCAACGCCAGCATGATCGAACGCTGCCAGGCATCGGGCTTCGATGCCCTCGCGCTGACGGTCGACACGATAGTATCGGGCAAGCGCGAACGCTGCTTGCGTTCGGGCTTCACCACCCCGCCCCGCTTCAGCGCATCCTCGCTCTGGAGCTACGCCACGCGCCCCCGCTGGACGCTCGATTACGTGTTCGGTCCGAAGTTTCGGCTGCCCAACCTCGATGGACATGTCGAAGAAGGCAGCGGCAAGGCGGTCAGCATCCAAGACTATTTCAACACCATGCTCGATACGAACATGGATTGGGATACCGCGGCGCGCATCCGGCAGGATTGGGGCGGGACTTTCGCCCTCAAGGGTATCATGAGCGCGGGCGATGCGCGGAAAGCGGTCGAGATCGGTGCCGATGCTATCTGGATTTCCAACCATGGCGGACGCCAGCTCGACGGCAGCCGCGCGCCCTTCGACCAGCTGACGGAGATCGTCGAGGCCGTGGATGGCGAGATCGAGATCATTCTCGATGGTGGTGTGCGCCGCGGCACGCATATCCTCAAGAGCTTGGCCGCGGGGGCGACAGCCGCCTCGGGCGGGCGGCTATATCTCTATGCGCTTGCCGCTGCGGGGCAGGACGGGGTCGAACGGGCGGTGCAGATCCTGAAGGAAGAAATCGAACGCGGCATGCGGCTCATGGGCGTGACTTCGATCGACCAGCTTGCACCCGACCGCTTGCGGCGGCGTTGAGTATCGGCTCAGCGGCGATCACGGCATGGCGGCCACACAGGCGCGCAGCTCGCTCACGAACAGTTCCGGCTGCTCCCACGCGGCGAAATGCCCGCCCTTGTCCAAATCGTTCCAGTAAACGAGATTGGTGAGCGTTCGCTCAACCCACTCGCGTGGCGCGGGCAGGATCTCTCCGGGAAAGGCGCTCGCCCCCGCAGGTATGCTGACCGTGCCTTCGCCGAACTTACCAAAGCTCTCCCAGTAGAGCCGGGCTGCGGAGGCACCCGTAGCCGGCAGCCAGTAGAGCATGACGTCGTCGAGCACTTGGTCCATTGTCAGCACATCCCAGGCCGAACCCTGGTTATCGGTCCAGTAGTGCACTTTCTCGAGCATCCATGCCGCCAACGCGGAGGGCGAATCCACCAGGCCATAGCCGATCGTCTGCGGACGGGTGCTTTGCTGCTTGGAATAGCCCGAATCCCATTCCTGATAGAACCCGAGGCGCTGCAGCGCCTTGAGCACCTTGGGGTCCTTGCTCTGCATGTCATCCGGTCCCGGACGGCCGATTGGCATGTTGAGGTGGATGCCCCTGCACTCGGACGGGGCCAGTTGCCCGATTGCCATCGTGACTGCCGCGCCCCAGTCCCCGCCCTGCGCCAACCAGCGCCGGTATTCCAGCCTCCGCATCAATTCGGTCCAGGCCTGCGCGATCCGTTCCACCCCCCATCCCGTAGCCCCGGGCTTGGCGGAAAAGCCGTAGCCGGGCAGCGACGGGGCGACGACATGGAACGCCTGCGTGTCTGCCACAGCCGGCTCGGTCAATTCGTCGATCACGCCGAGGAATTCGACCACCGAACCGGGCCAGCCATGCGTCAGCAACAGCGGCACGGCATCGGAGCGCGACGAGGGCTTGTGCAGGAAGTGGATATCCAGCCCATCGATCTCGGTGACGAACTGCCCGAGCGCATTCAGCCGCGCTTCGCATCGCCGCCAGTCGTAACCGTTCCGCCAATAGGCGACCAGCTCCCTAAGCGCGGCAAGCGGTGTGCCCTGCGTCCAGTCGTCGACCGTTGCCGCTTCGGGCCAGCGCGTGCGATCGAGGCGCGCTGCCAAATCCGCTAGGTCCGCCTCGGGAATGTCGAGCGTGAACGGCCTGATCGCGTTCATGGCTACGCGTCCTCCGTCGCTTTTTTCGATGCGGCGACCACTCGGTTCATATCGGCCAGCAATATCGTGCTTGTCGCCTTGGCGAGAACGGTCCCCGCCGCGTCCTTCAAATGGCCTTCGTAGAAGCTGGTCCGCTTGCCATGCCGTTCGACCCAGGCTTCTGCGATGACGAGCCCGGGGCGCGTCGGGGCGAAATAGCTGACCTTGAGTTCCAGCGTCATCGGGACAATGCCGGGGCCGTTCCTGGCCATTGCCGCATGCGCCATGGCCGCGTCGATCCAGCCACTGATGAAGCCGCCCTGCACAACCCCGCCCGAATGGCACTGCTCCCGTTTGGCTTCGTATTCCAGCCTCGCATGTCCCGCGGCGTCGGTCGACACTACCCGTATCAAACCAAGTGTTTCGTTCAGCGAATGCCCCTCGGCCATGCTCTCTCCCGTCTACCGTGAAATATAATTTCTCGCGATGCCCAAGACTGTTTTGCTTTACAACCCCGGCTGGCTTTCGCATACGCCGTGGTATGACGAATGCACTCGGCCTAACTATCCTGCGACTTACTCGCCCTTGGGCGTGATATCTGGCGTGCCTTTCCCGGTGCGCTGAGCGCCCAAGGGACCGACCGCCACCCTACACTTTCGCAGATACCGAGTTTCCCCGATGTCCATGCTCCGCGACCCGAGCGTCAAATATTCGCCCTTCCCGCAGGTACCGCTTGCCGAACGCCAGTGGCCCACGCGCACCATCACCGCGGCGCCGCGCTGGCTGTCGACCGATCTGCGCGATGGCAACCAGGCAATTGTCGATCCGATGGATGCGCACAAGAAGGGTCGCTTCTTCGACCTCCTCGTCGAAATCGGGGTGAAGGAAATCGAAGTCGGTTTCCCCAGCGCCGGTGCCACCGAGTTTGACTTCATCTCGGGCCTGGTTCGCGACGGGCGCGTACCCGACGACGTGCTGGTGCAGGTCCTCACTCAAAGCCGTGAAGACCTGATCCGGACCAGCTTTGCCAGCCTTGCAGGGGCCAAGCAGGCGATCGTCCATCTCTACAATGCCGTCAGCCCCGCCTGGCGCGAAGTGGTGTTCGGGATGAGCAAGGAGCAGGTCCGCGACATTGCAGTGCATGGCGCCAAGATCATGCGCGACGAAGCGGCCAGGCAACCCGATACCGCGTGGCATTTCCAGTACAGCCCCGAAACCTTCTCGACTGCCGAACTCGATTTCAGCCTCGAGGTCTGCGAAGCGGTGATGGAGGTGCTGGCGCCCACTCCCGAACACCCGATCATCCTCAACCTGCCCGCGACGGTCGAGGCGGCGACCCCCAATATATATGCCGATCAGGTTGAATACTTCATGCGCAACCTGCCCGCTCGCGACAGCGCGGTGATCAGCCTGCACACGCATAATGATCGCGGCACCGGCGTGGCCGCGGCGGAACTGGCTCTGATGGCCGGTGCCGACCGCGTCGAAGGCTGCCTCTTCGGCAATGGCGAACGCACAGGCAATTGCTGCCTGGTGACGATGGCGCTCAACATGTACACGCAGGGCGTCGATCCGCAGCTCGATTTCTCCGACATCGACCGCGTGATCGAGACGGTCGAATATTGCAACGAACTGCCGGTCCACCAGCGGCACCCCTATGGTGGCGAACTGGTATACACCGCCTTTTCGGGGAGCCACCAGGATGCGATCAAGAAGGGATTTTCGGCGCTCGAGACGCAGAACGATCCGCATTGGCGCGTACCCTACCTGCCAATCGACCCGGCCGATCTGGGGCGCAGCTACGAAGCGGTGATCCGGGTCAATTCGCAATCCGGCAAGGGCGGCTTCGCCTGGGTGCTGGAACAGGACCAGGGGCTCAAGCTGCCCAAGAAAATGCAGGCCGATTTCAGTCCGCATGTGCAGCGGATGGCAGACGAGGTCGGTCGCGAGCTCAATGCCACCGATATCTGGGAGGCGTTCAAGGCGGCCTACCATGTCCAGACCGCCGACAAGCATTTCCAGTTGGTCGATTACGAGGAACGGCGCGGCAGCGACGGTACCCGGCTGTTCACCGGAACCATCGCGGTTGCTGGACAGGAACAGACCGTTTCGGGCCGCGGCAACGGCCTGATCTCGTCGGTACTGACCACGCTCGAGGACGCTTTCGGACTCAGCCTGGAAGTGGTCGACTACACCGAACATGCACTGACTGCCGGACGGGACAGCCGCGCCGCCGCCTATCTCGAATGCCGGGACGCCGCCGGGCGAACCATCTGGGGCTGCGGGGTCGACGAAGATGTCGCGACGGCAAGCGTCAGAGCCGTGCTCAGCGCAGCGAATTCGGCGATGGACGCAGCCTAGCCGGCGACGGCAATCCGCGCCTGTTCGATTGGTGCTCCGCCTCTGGTAAGTCGTCCGAAGCCCTGCGCCCGGCAGGTGCGGTTGCGGCCCGACGCCTTGGCAAGATAGAGCGGGGCGTCCGCGGCCTGCAGCGCCATCGACGCGCTGCAGCTTTCGCTGATCATGGCGAAACCGAGGCTCGCGGTGACGGTAAAAGCCTTGCCATCGCTGTCGGCCATGGGGTGTTTCTCGATTGCCAGACGCAGGCGTTCGCAGATGTCTGCCGCTGCTTCTGCCAGCGGGCGCTTCACGATGATGGCGAATTCCTCGCCCCCCAGCCGTGCGAAGAAGAATGTATCGGACGCCATACCGTTCATGATCGCGCCGACTTCGCTGAGAACCTTGTCACCGATGGCATGCCCGTGGGTATCGTTGACCTGCTTGAAATGGTCGAGATCGACGAATGCCAATCCGAACGGCTCCTGATCGGCAACGTCCAACCGTCTCTCGAGGATATCGAGGAATGCGCGGCGGTTGGGCAAGCCGGTGAGCGTATCGGTCCGTGCTTCGCGCGTCATCTCCAGCTCCTCGAGCTTGCGTGCGGTAATGTCACGGATCGTGACCACGAAGCCGCATACTTTCCGACCCGAGGTTTCCACTGCACGCAGCTTTGCCTCAAGCCAGCGGGTCTTCCCGCCCCGCCCCACCGACCGCTCGAGTATTTCGGTCCGGCCCGGATGGCGGCTGGCTTTATCGAGCGCGCGGTCGACCTTCTTACGATCGAACTCGCCGAAAAATGCCGCAAGGTGCAGCTGTTCCACGCTGCCGCGACCGCTCAACCGGGTCGAAGCCGGTGACGCGAAACGGATGGTTCCACTGCTGTCGAGGTGCAGCAGGGCGTCGTCCGAATGGTCGGCGATCAGGCGCTGCATCGCCTCGCGATCACCGAGTTCGTCGAGGATCCGCTGACGTTGCTGGATTATGACGGCCATCGGAAAAGCGATCAGCAACAATGTCGCGAGATAGAACTGCAGGAACAGCGCCTTCTGCCACAGTGGCATGGCAAGTTCGGCGAAGACCCCGGTTCCCATTCCCAGAGAGAACGCCGCCGCGACGGAAATCACCAGCACCGCGATAGCGGCGCCGAACCGGCGAAACCGGAAACTGGCGAAAACGAGTGGTACGATGGGCAGGAACAGCAGCGGCATGGCAGACTGGTGAAACGCAAAGCCCGAGACCAGCGCGGTGAGGCTTACCACGCCCGCAAAGGCCAGAACCCGTGCGCGATCGCGCATATTAGCGAAGTCTTCCCTGCGATAGGACTGCAAGAGCAAGGCCAGCGGAAGCACCAGCAAAGTGCCCAGTCCGTGCCCGACCCACCAGGAAAACGCATGGAACAGCCACGTCCCGCCGACGATCTGGACCGCCATCACCCCGCCCACGATCGCACTGGGAAGGGGTCCGACAAAACCGGCCCAGAACCCGAGCGAGGCGACGCCGCCTTCGCTTTCGATAAAATCGCGCTCTGGCCTCAAGCGGACCAGCAGCCACGCGATGAACCAGCCTTCGAAGATATTCGCCACTGCCAGCGGGAGCGCCCAGGCCGGTCCGAAACCGAACAGCGCCGTCGCCGCCGTGCTCAGACCCATGAGGATCGCAAAAGCTCCGAGGTGGTGGACGCGGGGCAGGGTCAGGAACAGGGCTGCAGCCAGTGCGGATCCCACCCAGACCAGCGCGAGACCGCCGGCGAAACGGGTCCAGAAGATCGTGGCCGACGTGACCACGAAGAACAGCGCCCCGTATAAGGCGATCCGCATCGCTGGATGCGTCATGGAGCAACCGTTCCCATGGTGGCGCGGTAGACCGGGGAGGTTAACGGCCTGAAAGGATTTGGCTGCGGGTTGCCCCGTAGCAACGCGTAGATATTCGTGCGCGGACAGCGTGACGGCAAACGGCAGCGCCCAAGGCATGAGGCCACCCTTCCCGCGCATCCTTTTCGCTTGTCAGAAAGGGCGGACCTGTGTTCCATCACCGGGAGAGACCGAAGGCAGCCGAAGGGGGGAGCGCAGCCAGTGACCGAAGATATTCTCGAACCCGAACTGCCGATCATCGATCCGCACCATCACCTGTGGGACCTGCGCCCACTGGTCGGGGCATTCCCCGAACCGCGGCATGCTTTCATCGAAGCGATCTCGGGTGCCGCCTATTATACCTTCGACCAACTTTACGCCGATACGCACTCCGGCCACAATGTCGTGGGCACGGTTTTCATGGAATGCGGCGCCTTCTACGATGCCAGCCGCGACGAAGCGATGAAACCCGTCGGCGAAGTCGAATTCGTCAATGGTGTGGCGGCACAAGGCGCCAGCGGCCTGTACGGCGATTATCGGCCCTGTGCCGGGATCGTAGGCCATGCCGACCTGACCCTTGGCGATGGTGTCAGGCCGGTGCTCGAAGCGCTGATCGCGGCGGGCAACGGACGTTTCAAGGGCATCCGCCATGCCGCTGCCTGGGATGCCGATCCCGAAGTTCTCGGTCCGCCGTTCCACGCCCCCGAAGGTCTGTATGGGTCGGACGCGTTCCGGGCTGGGTTTTCCGCCTATGCCGAGCATAATCTGACGTTCGATGCCTGGTTGCTCGAACCGCAACTGGGCGAGCTCATCGATCTCGCGCGGGCCTTTCCCCACCAGCAGATCGTGCTCGACCATTGCGGCACCCCGCTGGGGATTGCCTGCTATCAAGGCAAGCTGCACGAACGGTTCGACACTTGGCGCAAATCGATCCACGCGCTTGCCGAATGTCCCAATGTCGCGGTGAAGCTTGGCGGGCTGGCGATGGCTTTTTGCGGACTGCCCGAAGAAGGTCCTGACAAGGGCTATGGATCGGAACACCTGGCCGGCCTGTGGCGACCGTATATCGAAACCTGCATCGAGGCGTTCGGACCCGATCGGGCGATGTTCGAATCGAATTATCCGGTCGATCGCTGGGGGGCGACCTACCCCGTGCTGTGGAACGCCTTCAAGCGACTGGCAGCAAAGCACAGCCCGGCGGAAAAGCGCGCGCTTTTCGCTGGCACTGCGGCGCGTATCTACGACATCGAACACGTGCTCGAGCTGCCGTCCGCCGCAGCTTGACGTTTACGTAACGTCACTCTCGACAAGCGGGCGAACGCACCATACGCCACCCGCCTAGCGACTATTGAGAGGAATTTTCCCGCCATGCCCCTGCCCGCCCCCTTCGACAAGCTGCGCCTCCCCGTCATTGGATCGCCGCTGTTCATCGTTTCCGGGCCCGAACTGGTCATCGCGCAATGCAAGGCGGGGATCGTCGGCAGTTTTCCCGCGCTCAACGCGCGTCCGCAAAGCCAGGTGGATGAGTGGCTGCACCAGATCACCGAAGAGCTGGCGGCGCACAACCGCGATAATCCCGATCGTCCGGCAGCCCCCTATGCGGTCAACCAGATCGTCCACAAATCGAACGACCGGCTCGAAGCTGACATGGCGACCTGTGCAAAATGGCAGGTGCCGCTGGTCATCACCTCGCTCGGAGCGCGCGAGGAAGTGTTCAGCGCGGTCGAAGGCTGGGGCGGCATTACGCTTCACGACGTGATCAACGACCGTTTCGCACGCAAGGCAATCGAAAAGGGCGCCACCGGCCTGATCCCCGTGGCCGCCGGCGCCGGCGGTCATGCCGGCGTGCTGAGCCCCTTCGCGCTGATGCAGGAAATCCGCGAATGGTTCGACGGCCTGGTCGCGCTTTCGGGTTCGATTGCACATGGCCGTTCGATCCTTGGCGCGCAGGCACTGGGCGCGGATTTCGCTTATATCGGTTCGCCGTGGATCGCCGCGAGCGAGGCGAATGCCGACGAGGGCTACAAGAAGGCCATCGTCGACAGCAGCGCCGAAGGCATCGTCTATACGAACCTGTTTACCGGCGTTCACGGCAATTACCTGCGCTCGAGCATCGAAAGCGCTGGTCTCGATCCCGACAACCTGCCCGAAAGCGATCCCAGCAAGATGAATTTCGGCAGCGGCGGCAATTCCAAGGCCAAGGCGTGGAAGGACATCTGGGGTTCGGGCCAGGGCATCGGCGCGGTCACCCGGAGCGCTCCCGTCGAAGAGACCGTCGCGCGGCTCGAACGCGAATATATCGCCGCAAAGGAAGCGCTGGCAAAGGCCACCGCCTAGTCCGCGCTCGCTTCCCACAGGAGGCCCGCCATCGCGTCGAGATCGTTAAAATCGACGCGGGCGGCCTGGCGATCTTTCCGATTGAGGCGAAGGGGTTTGCGCACATCCAGCAATCGCCGCCGCAGGGCCCGCTGCAACAGCGCAAGCCGCATCAGGGCGACGGCAGCGGCTTCGTCCGGGCGCGACTGCTTCTGAAGTGACCAGCGCCGCTCAATACGTCCCATCCGCTGGATGACCATTTCGTTGTAGCGGCGATGCGGCCCGCGATGGAGCGGCAGCGCCAGACGCAGCGCTGCATCCTCGCGCGCAGGCAGCAGCAGGCCGTTGCAGCGAAAATCGTCGAACCCGATCCGATCGGCTCCCACCGTTTCGATCAATCCCGTAAAACATCGCTTGTTCAGCGCCTGGCGAGGCAGCAGATGGTGTTTCTGCAGCGCGGGGTCATGTTCAGCAGTGCCGGAACGGTTGACCGCACGGAAGGGCAAGTGCGGGCGGGCGAAGTGGGCTACAGTGTGCGTGCCGCGATTCACCGTGCCGCTAGACGGGATCGATGCGAATCACGCCAGCGGCCAAGTCTGGCACCATTTCGAGTTCCGCTCCCCCCTCGATGACAAAACGCAGCGGTTCGACGGGCAATTCATAACCGACCAGTTCCTGGACGATGCGGACGACAAGCCGTGTCCCGGCAGCACGGTCCTGCGAAAGGGATGGCGCCAGCGCCAGTTCGCAGCCGATGAAGAAGCCCAGTCCCTCGGTGCGAAGATGGCCGCCCGGACCGGCATATACACCCAGCATCCCAAGCGCAGGGAATGCCCCGCCGGCGATCCACGCTTCGACCGTGCCGATAAAGAACTTCGGCGCAATCGCAGTGCGCGCCGGCGGCCAGCACACCACACGAACATCCGGCAGCCGCGCAGCCAGTTCCCCCCCCAGCGCCAGCAAGGTCCGCACCACCGGCAAGGAGTGGGCGCCTGCTGCGATATGCGGGCCAGGACGCAGGCTGACGGCCTCCGCATCTGCAAGGCAATCGACATCGCAGCTGAACCGGTAGGCCACTTCGGGGGCGACCATTGCCGGACCGGGCGCCAGGCCCCGCAAGTCGAAGGTCAGGCCGTCGAGCAGGAGTTCGAGCCAGTCGGTGTCGCGGGACGCTTGCGAGAGTTCGGCTGCGACATGGTGCGACGTATCCGCGTTAGCGGGATCGAAACTGATCGACGCGCGGGGGAAGCATTCCAGCGCTTCAACTATCGCCGCGCGGTCGGGACGGCGGCCGTGCTCGAACATGAGCACAAGCCCAGCCGCGCCGGCCCCCGCCGCACCGGTCCTCGAAGCTCCGACCGTCACCGTGCCGTTCGTCCTGCTGCCATGCCAGGCTTGTGGTCGCAATTGCGCGCGGCGTCGAGACCGATCCGGGTGCATGGCTCCGGACCCGATCCCTAGAAAATACCTTGGGCGATGCCCTCGGCAAGTGCCGTACCCAGATCCCGAGCGCGGTCCAGGGCTTCCGGCTCGACGGTCTTCGGAGCAAGAATGGCCTCTGCTTCCTGCGCCTCGGTGTTGACGATCCACTGATCGGTCACGCGTTTCAGCCGCCAGCCGGTGGCGATGCGATCGATCTGCCGCTGGGCCCCCTCCCCGTCCGACCCCGCGGCGATCACCGTCGCGTAGGGTCGCCCCTCGATCCTTCCAAGGACGGGATAGTAGCACCGGTCGAACATTTCCTTCATTTCGCCGCTCATGCTCGCGAGGTTTTCGGGGCAGCAGAACAGATATCCGCCCGCTGCCAAAAGATCCTCCGGTTCGACTTCTTCCGCGCGCAGCAGGCGGCTATCGGCGCCAGCTGCCTGGTGTGCAGCCTGTGCCAATTGCTCGCTGGTACCGGTGCGGCTGTGCCAGATGATCAGAAGCGGTCCGGTGGACATGGGCCAAGCATCGCGCGCGGCTGTCGATTGTCAATCGGTGCAACTTCCGTTGCCCCCAAGCACAGGCTATTGCCCGCGCATGGCATCGCAGGCCCTTTCACATGTATTCGGCGTATCATCCTCCCTCACCGGTCGCGCATGGCGCTGGCGCGGCGGGAACATGGAACTCGGCGGATCCCAGACCCTGGGGGACGATATCGTTCGCCAGCTGCTGTTGTCGCGCGGGGTTGCAGCAGAGGATATCGAACGCCACCGGCAGCCCACCCTGCGTAACTTCCTGCCCGACCCATCGCTTTTCCGCGACATGGACGTGGCCGCCGACCGCATCGCGCAGGCGGTACTCGCAGGCGAAACGATCACGATCTATGGCGACTACGACGTCGATGGCGCGACCAGTTCCGCGCTGCTCATCCGGCTGTTGCGCGACCTCGGGGTCGAAGCAGGCTATTACATTCCGGATCGCCTGCTCGAAGGCTATGGTCCCTCGGGCGAAGCCTTGGTCCGGCTCGGCCAATCGGGTTCGAGCCTGATCGTCACCGTCGATTGCGGCGCTATGGCACACGAAGCGCTTGCCATGGCGCATGACGCGGGGATCGACGTGATTGTCGTCGATCACCACAAGTGCTCGGCCGAACTTCCCAAGACGGTCGCGCTGGTCAATCCCAACCGGCTGGACGAGGAGGACGACGCTGCCGCGCATGGCCACCTCGCCGCAGTCGGGGTCGCCTTCCTGCTGGGTATCGCACTGGTGCGCACGTTGCGTCAGCGCGGCTTCTTTGCCGGCCGCAAGGAACCCGATCTGCTTGCGCTGCTCGATGTCGTGGCGCTGGGCACGGTAGCCGATGTCGCTGCATTGCACGGGCTCAACCGCGCTTTCGTAGCGCAGGGGCTGAAGGTGATGGCGCGGCGCGACAATATCGGCATGTCCGCCCTGATCGATGCCAGCCGGCTCAAGCGCAGTCCCGCCTGTTCTGACCTCGGCTTTGCCCTGGGGCCACGGATCAACGCCGGCGGCCGCGTGGGCGAATCGACGCTCGGCGTGCGGTTGCTAACCACGCGCGATCCCGAAGAGGCGCGCACCATCGCCGCGCAATTGTCAGCGCTCAACGACGAGCGGCGCGCGATCGAGGCCGAAGTGCAGGAAGCGGCCGAGCAGCAGATTGCTGCCCAGCACAGCCGGGCGGTGCATCTGGTGGCCGGCGAAGGGTGGCACCCCGGAGTGATCGGGATCGTAGCCGGGCGAATTAAGGAAAAGACCGGCAAGCCCGCAGTGGTCATCGCGCTCGACGGCGATACCGGAAAGGGATCGGGCCGCTCGATCAGCGGGGTGGACCTTGGCGCTGCCATCATCCGTGCGCGCGGCGAAGGCCTGCTGGTGGCGGGCGGCGGCCATGCCATGGCAGCCGGGCTCACGGTGGACGCCGACAAGGTGGACCGGCTGGCTGACTGGCTCGACCATACGCTCGAGGGCCACGTCGCTCGCGCCTCCGCCACGCGCGACATGGCGCTCGATATTGCCGTGGCGCCCGGCGGGCTGACGTCCGAACTGGTCAATTCGCTCGAAGAGGCCGGCCCCTACGGGGTCGGCTGGCCCGGACCGCGGGTGGCGGTCGGCCCGGTACGGCTGGTCAAATGCGATATCGTGGGCACCGATCACGTCCGCCTGATTGCCGCGGGCGACGATGGCAAGAGCTTCAAGGGCATCGCCTTCCGCGCCGCCGAAAGCGACATGGGACAGGCCTTGCTGCACGGATCGCGCGGCCGCCGCCTGTGGCTGGCAGGCCGCGTGAAGATCGACGATTGGGGCAACCGCCCGCAGGCGGAACTGCACCTGGAAGATGCCGCCTGGGCCGATTGATACTTTTGCGTGCGAAGGAGGGTTGACGGCCCGCAGCCCCACGCCTAATTGGCCCGCCACGCCACCGACCCGCAACGCGGGTGTGGCCCGTTCGTCTAGCGGTTAGGACGCGGCCCTTTCACGGCTGAAACACGGGTTCGATTCCCGTACGGGTCACCACGGTGGTGGTATTGCCATGGCAATCCGCGCAAAGCGCCACTTCTGTGGCCCGTTCGTCTAGCGGTTAGGACGCGGCCCTTTCACGGCTGAAACACGGGTTCGATTCCCGTACGGGTCACCACTTCTCCACCGGGCTGAAAAGCGGCTGGCGCGTCCGCGGATGCGCCGCTAGGCCGCATGGCCATGACCAAGCCCAGCTTTCCCTGGCCCGGATTCGCGCTGGCGATGATGGCCTGCATCATCCTGGCCTCGCTTGGCGTGGATCTGATCTATGTCGCGCTCGTCCTGCTGGTCTGGATCGGCTCGCTCTACCTGGTGGCCGCGCGGCCGGACGAAGCGCGCCCCAAGCCGCAAGGCCCTGCCTTCACCCGCGACAATATGGCCGACCTGTTCGAACATTCCGAAACACCCGTGGTCATCACCGAACGCGACCGGGCGATTATTGCCAATCTGTCGGCGCGCCAGTTGCTGGGCGGACATATCGTCGGGCAGGATGTCCGCATGGCGCTGCGACAGCCCGAAGCGATCCGCCTGCTCGGTCGCGACGTCGACGGCGGTGCGGTCGTCCGCGGCCTGGCGCGGCGCACCGATATCTGGCGGATCAACCGCAAGACGCTGCCCGGCGAACTTGCCGTCATCGAATTCGTCAACAAGACCGCCGAAGCCGATATCGCGCGGGCCCATACCGATTTCGTCGCCAATGCCAGCCACGAACTGCGCACGCCGCTGGCTTCGATCATCGGCTATGTCGAAACGCTGCGCGAGGATGTCGATAATCTCGATCCGCGCATGGCGGACAAGTTCCTCGGCACGATCCAGCGCGAGGCGAAACGCTTGCAGGACCTGGTAAGCGACCTGATGTCGCTGTCACGAATCGAGGCCGTGAAACACGACCTGCCCGACACCACGCTCGACCTGGCCAAGCTCGCCGAACGCGCGGCGCATGATGCGGCCAATGGCGAACGGCTCGAGCTGCTCGACTTCGAGGCGACCGGCGAATTCCCGGTCCGCGGCGATCGCCAGCAATTGGAACAGCTGGTCCGCAACCTCGTAGACAACGGGTTCAAATACGGTGAACCCGGCCAGACGGTGACGGTGCGCATCCATCCCAAGGGCGACAACCGGCTAAGGCTGACCGTGACCGATCGCGGCGAAGGCATCGCGGCCGAGCATATTCCGCATCTCACCCGCAGGTTTTACCGCACCGATCCGGGCCGCAGCCGGGCATCGGGCGGCACCGGCCTGGGTCTGGCGATCGTCAAGCACATCGTCGAACGGCACCGGGGCCGGCTGGATATCGACAGCACGCCGGGCGAAGGCACGCGCGTTACGGTAACCCTGCCGCTGGAGAAGCAAGACGAAGACGACTGACGCGGCTGGTGCCGGTAGCAGCCGGGGCATGCCAGCCGGTTCCGGTTGTTACACGATGTCATATATCTGAAACATCGCGGTCATAATGGCGTCGTCGTTCCGTAACCTCTGATCAAGTGATTTGAACGATGCCCCGTAGCACCCGCTTCCCGCTGGCAATCATTGCGCTCGGCTGCGCTGCCCCCGCACCCCTGCTCGCGCAGGATGCGGACGAAGATCTGGCGGCCATGCGCATGCAACTGGCGGCCATGAACGCACGTATCGACCAGCTCGAAACCGAGCTGGAGGCAACGCGTGCCGCCGCAGCGGCGGTGCCGGCTCCCACCACCCCGGCAGAGCCGACAGCAGCCGCACCGGTCGCCGTGCTCGCCAAGTCCGATGGCTGGAGCTTCAAGCCCCGCGGCCGTCTGATGGTCGATACGGGTTTCACCAGCGCCCCTTCGTCGACCGGGGCCAGCGATGGCTTCGGCAGCGAACTGCGCCGCGCCCGCTTGGGCGCTTCGGGGGGCATGCCCGGAGGGTTCGGCTACAAGTTCGAGATCGATTTTGCAGGCAACGAGGTTTCCGTCACCGACGCCATCCTGAGCTATGAGGACGGTCCGCTCGAAGTCGCGGTCGGGCAACACAACAACTTCCAGTCGCTCGAGGAACTGACCAGCAGCCTGCACACGACCTTTATCGAGCGCGCGGCCTTTACCGACGCGTTCGGCTTCGAACGCCGTCTGGGTGCGTCGATCACTTACGGACGGGGCGACATCCTCATCCAGGCGGGGGTCTTCACCGACAATATCGAGGACACGGACAGCAAGAACCGGGGCGTGGATGCGCGGATCGTCTTCATGCCGGAGGCTGGCGACACGCAGCTTCATTTCGGCGGATCGGTCCATTACAACGACCTCGACGATCCTGCTGCCGAGGTGCGCTATCGCCAGCGCCCGCTGGTGCACTTCACCTCGCAGCGGTTCATCAACACCGGCAGCATGGGTGCCCGCAGCGAAACCGGGTTCGGGCTCGAGGCCGCAGCGATCGCCGGGCGTTTCCACGCCGCCGCCGAAGGCTATTGGCAGACGGTCGACATGCCCGCTCTGGCGAGCGACCCCACCTTCTTCGGCGGCTATGCCGAGGCAGGGGTATTCCTCACCGACGATTCGCGCGGATACAAGGGTGGCAAGTTCGATCGCACCAAGCCGCAGCGGCCGGTTGGAGACGGCGGGTTCGGATCGCTCCAGTTCACGCTGCGCTACGACCATCTCGACCTTAACGACGCCGGGATCCTCGGCGGCCGCCAGGCAGGCTATCTCGCCTCGCTGATCTGGAAACCGACCGACTATACCGCGCTGTTGGTCAATTACGGCCGCTTGCAGTACGAAGACGCGGTCCTGCCCGCCGCGAATGGCGATACCTCCTACGGTGTCGACGCTTTCGGCGTGCGCGCGCAAATCGATTTCTGAGCGGCGGACGATCCGCCAATTCCGGGCCTCCGGGCGCCGGGTCAAACTATTGTCGCAACCCTGTAACATTGGGGCGCTTTTGCGCCGCTAGCTATACATCTAAGGGGCTATCCATGACCAAGACCAAATCCTTCATCTTCGCCGCAGTATCGGCGCTCGCGCTCACCGCATGCGGTGGCAACGGAGCCGATGGCGGCTCGCGCGACTCGATCCGTGCAGTCGGTTCGTCGACCGTGTTCCCGTTTGCTAAGGCAGTTTCCGAAGCCTTCGTTCGCAACCAGCCCGATTATCGTTCGCCGATCATCGAATCGACCGGCACCGGCGGCGGGATGAAGCTGTTCTGCGCCGGTCTCGGCGCCGACACCCCCGACATGACGCACGCCTCGCGCCAGATGAAGGCGAGCGAATTTGCCGACTGCCAGGCCAATGGCGTTACCGACATCATCGAAATCCAGGTCGGTCTCGACGGGATTGCTTTCGCATCGGCGCAGGGCGGCATCACGATGAGCCTGACCCCCAAGCAGGTCTACGAAGCGATTGCGGCCTCGCCCTATGGCGGCGAGCAGACCAACCAGACCTGGTCCGATGTCGACCCCTCGCTCCCCGACCAGCCTATCCTGGTATACGGGCCGCCGAGCACGTCGGGCACGCGTGACGCGCTCAAGGAACTGGTCCTGGAAGTCGGCTGCGATACCAATCCCGAAATGGAAGCGCTCAAGGAAACCGACAAGGATCGCCACGCACAGCTGTGCACCGAGGTCCGTTCGGACGGCGCCTATGTCGACCAGGGCGAACAGGACAATCTCATCGTCCAGAAGATCGAAGGCAATCCCAACGCCGTGGGCGTCTTCGGCTACAGCTATCTCGAAGAGAATGCCGACAAGGTGCAGGGCCTCGAGATGAACGGTGTCGCCCCGACTTACGAGAACATCGCGAGCTTCGCCTATCCCGGCGCGCGCCCGCTCTACGTCTACGCCAAGAAGGCGCATCTCGATGCGATCCCCGGCCTGCGGGAATACCTGCTGCAGTGGACGAAAATGTGGGACAAGGATGGTGAACTAGCCAAGATCGGTCTTGTCGCATCGCCTGCGGACGTTATGGCGGCGAACCTGAAAGCAGCCACCGAATACACCACGCTCGATGGCGCGCAGCTCAAGTAAGGTCTGAAAGCAACTTATGTCGCCAGCTATCCTGCTCTTCCTGGCCCTCGGGCTCGGGCTCGCCGGATGGCTGGCGGCCCGTGCCCGCGCATGGGCCTTCCGGCGCGACAGCGCCGAACGGCGGCTGCCCAGCCTGCCGGTTTACCATGCGTGGTATGTCGCACTGTGGATCATCCTGCCGATGGTCGCGTTCATCGCGCTGTGGAGCGCCATCGCTCCCGGCCTGGTGACCCAGCAGGTCCTGGCGAGCCCGGCGGCAGCCGAACTGCCTGCCTTCGGCTTCCAGCGCCAGACCATCCTCAACGAAGCGCATGCGGTAGCGACGGGCGCGGCCTCTGCGGTCTTCAATCCGCAGGCTGCAGCGCTCGTCGAACCCTATCGCGAAGCGCTGTTCTACTACAACACGATCGGGATCATCGTATCGCTGCTGGTCGCCTTCCTGGCCGGCACCTTCGCTTTCCTGCGGCTGCGGCCCGACTTCGCCGCGCGCAGCAAGGTCGAACGCATCGTCATGGCGATCCTGCTGGGCGCTTCGCTGGTGGCCATCCTGACGACGATCGGCATCCTCGCCAGCCTGGTGTTCGAGACGGTCCGGTTTTTCGGCATGGTGTCGCCGCTGGACTTCCTGTTCGGCACGCATTGGGGCCCCGACCCGATGGCCAACCCCGACAATCCCGATGGCACCCGCTACGGCGCCGTACCGCTGTTCTGGGGCACGCTGTTCATCGGCGCGATCATCGCCATGATCGTCGCCATCCCGCTCGGTCTGATGAGCGCGATCTACCTGACGCAATATGCCGACCCGGCGCTGCGGCGCTGGATCAAACCCGCGCTCGAAATCCTCGCCGGTGTCCCGACCGTCGTCTACGGCTATTTCGCCGCGCTGACGATCGCCCCGGCGATCCGCGATCTCGCCATCGGCATGGGTGTATCGAACCCGTCGAGCGAAAGCGCACTTGCCGCCGGCCTTGTGATGGGCGTGATGATCATTCCCTTCGTCTCCTCGATGGCCGACGATTCGATCGCCGCGGTCCCCGGCGCCATGCGCGACGGCAGCCTCGCGATGGGGGCCACGCGCTCGGAAACGATCAAGCGCGTCATGATTCCCGCCGCGCTGCCCGGTATCGTTGCCGGGATCATGCTGGCGATCAGCCGCGCCATCGGTGAAACCATGATTGTCGTCATGGCCGCCTCGACCGCCGCCAATCTGTCGGCCAATCCGCTCGAATCGATGACCACCGTCACCGTGCAGATTGTCGCCATGCTGACCGGCGAAGGCAGTTTCGACCATCCCGCCACTCTCAGCGCGTTCGCCCTCGGCTTCGTCCTGTTCATGGTGACGCTGGGATTGAACTTCGTCGCCCTGCGCGTCGTCAAGAGGTACCGCGAAGCATATGAGTGAGCGCATCGCCCCCACGCGCACGCCCGAATTCGAAGCGCGGCTGAAGAAACGCTACGCTTCCGAGCGCCGCTTCCGCGCGCTCGGTCTCGGCGCCATCGTGTTCTCGGTCGCGGTCCTGGTATTCCTGCTGGGAACGATGACCTTCAACGGCATCGGCGGTTTCCAGCGGGTCGAAATGGAAGTGCCGATCGATTTCACCGAGGCCGGTATCGCCGCCGACCCTGCGGCGATGGAGCAACCCGGTGCGCTGGCATCGCTCGAGGCGCAGGGCCTGCGCGATGTCGTGCAGTATTTCGCCGAGGAAGAACTGGGCGAAGCGGCTGCGGAAGAGCTCGGCGCGCAGGCGTGGCGCGACGTCGCTACCGCGATCATCGCCGATCCGGCGGTTCTCCAGCGCAGCGAAAGCTTCTGGCTGCCCGCTTCGGCCAACCTCGCCTCGGGTTACGAGGGCGAAGGCTCGCCCGAAATGCAGGCCCTGGCGGCGGGGCTTTACGAAGAAGGCCGGCTGGCGAAGAATTTCGACCCGGGCTTTCTGGGCCGGTCCGATGCCACCAACCCCCAGCAGGTCGGGATCTGGGGTGCGCTCAAAGGCTCGCTTCTGACGATGGTGGTGACGCTGCTGCTCGCCTTCCCGATCGGGGTGCTGGCCGCGCTTTATCTGGAAGAATACGCCCCCAAGAACCGCTGGACCGATCTGATCGAACTGTCGATCAACAATCTGGCCGCGGTCCCCTCAATCATCTTCGGCCTGCTCGGGCTCGCGGTGTTCCTCACGCTGTTCCCCAATCTGCGATCGGCCCCGCTGATCGGCGGTATGACGCTGGCGCTGATGACCATGCCGGTCATCGTTATTGCCGGTCGCAATGCGATCAAGGCAGTGCCGCCGAGCATCCGCGACGGCGCGCTCGCAATCGGCGCCTCGCCCGTGCAGGTGGTCTTCCACCACGTCCTTCCGCTCGCCTTGCCCGGCATCCTGACCGGCACCATCATCGGCATGGCCCGAGCGCTCGGCGAAACCGCGCCGCTGCTGATGATCGGCATGCGCGCCTTCGTGGCCACGCCGCCCGACGGCTTTACATCGCCCGCAACCGTGCTGCCGATGCAGATTTTCCTGTGGTCGGACGAAATCGACCGCGGCTTCGTGGAACGCACCAGCGCGGCGATCATCGTGCTATTGCTATTCCTGCTCGTGATGAACGGGCTCGCCATCTACCTGCGTAACAAATTCGAGAAAACCTGGTGACCGTAGTCCACGACAACCTCGAGAAAACCGAAGCCAAGATGAGAGCCGAGGCGGTCTCCGTATTCTACGGCGACAAGAAGGCGATCGACGAGGTTTCGATCGATATCCCGACCGAATATGTGACCGCGTTCATCGGTCCCTCGGGCTGCGGCAAATCAACGTTCCTGCGGACGCTGAACCGCATGAACGACACGATTCCCACGGCGCGGGTCGAGGGCAGCATCCAGCTCGACGGCGAGGACATCTACGCCTCGGGCATGGATGTCGTCCAGCTGCGCGCGCGCGTCGGCATGGTGTTCCAGAAACCCAACCCCTTCCCCAAGTCGATTTACGACAACATCGCCTATGGCCCGAAGATCCACGGCCTCGCCGAAGGCAAGGACGAACTCGACGCGATCGTCGAGAAGTCTCTGCGGCGCGCTGGCCTGTGGGAGGAGGTCAAGGAACGCCTGCAGGACAGCGGCACGGCGCTGTCGGGCGGTCAGCAGCAGCGGCTGTGCATCGCACGCGCCATTGCGGTCGACCCCGAAGTCATCCTGATGGACGAACCCTGCTCAGCGCTCGATCCGATCGCCACCGCCAAGATCGAGGAACTGATTGCGGAACTTAATGGTCGCTATGCTATCGTCATCGTGACGCACTCGATGCAGCAGGCTGCACGTGTCAGTCAGCGTACTGCCTTTTTCCATCTCGGAAAGATGGTCGAATATGGCCGTACGTCCGATATATTCACCAATCCGCATGAGCAGCGGACCCAGGATTACATCACGGGCCGCTACGGTTAAGGCTATGAATTCGATGCAAGAACATACCGTCAAGGCATTCGACGAGGACATCACCCGCCTGCGCGGACTGATTGCCGAGATGGGTGGTCTTTCCGAAGCGGCGATCGCGCAATCGCTCGAGGCGCTGGTCAATGGCGACGACGAGCTTGCCGACCGCGTCGTCAAGGCGGACAAGAAGATCGACGCGCTCGAAAGCGAGATCGACAAGCTCGCGGTGCGGATCATCGCGCTGCGTGCGCCGATGGCGGACGATCTGCGCGAGGTGATCGCGGCGCTCAAGATTGCCGGCGTCGTCGAACGGATCGGGGACTATTCGAAGAACATCGCCAAGGCGAGCAAGGCGATCGGGGGCAACCGCAAGCAGTTCGAACCGCTGACCCTGCTCCCCGCGATGGCCGACGTAGCCGCCGAAATGGTCCACGACGTGCTGACCGCCTATGCGGCGCGCGATGCCGAACTGGCACGCGAGGTCATCGCTACCGACGAGAAGGTCGACGCCTTCTACAATTCGATCTTCCGCAACCTCGTCAGCCATATGGTCGAAAACCCTTCGACCATCTCGAGCGCGGCGCAGATGCTGTTCGTGGCCCGTAACCTTGAGCGCATTGGTGACCACGCGACGAATGTGGCTGAAATGGTTCACTTCGCCGCTACCGGGACATATCCTCTCGACGAGGATGGCTGACATAAAACTGTAGCGCTGGGGTCATAATGCTGTGCCGACCGAGACTGAAACTCCCCGGAAAGGCAAGCATTTGCACGCTGCGAAACTGTTATTGGTGGAAGACGACCCGGCTCTTTCTGAGCTGCTCGAATACCGCTTCACCAACGAAGGCTACCAGGTTCGCACGACCCCAGACGGCGACGAGGCACTGTTGCTGGCGACCGAGGATGTGCCCGACCTCGTCATCCTCGACTGGATGATCGAAGGCACCAGCGGGATCGAGGTTTGCCGCCGGTTGCGGCGCGACAAACAGACCGCGCATGTCCCGATCATCATGCTCACCGCACGCGAGGCCGAAGATGACCGCGTGCGCGGCCTTGATACGGGTGCCGACGATTACCTCACCAAGCCCTTCTCCCCGCGCGAACTGCTCGCGCGCGTGGCCGCGGTCATGCGGCGTATTCGCCCCGCGCTGGCCGGCGAAAGCATCGAGGTCGGCGATATCACGCTCGACCCGGTGGCGCACAAGGTCACCCGCCGCGGGCGCACCTTGCAGCTCGGCCCGACCGAATACCGTCTGCTCAAGTTCTTCATGGAAAGCCCGGGCCGCGTGTTCAGCCGCGGGCAGTTGCTCGACGGGGTCTGGGGTACCGAAAGCGAGATCGAACTGCGCACGGTCGATGTCCATATCCGGCGCCTGCGCAAGGCGATCGAGATCGAAGGCGCGAAGGATCCGGTGCGAACGGTGCGCAGCGCGGGCTATTCGCTCGAGGCCTGACCTAGCGGCAGACGCCGCGCCAGCGCGGGCTCATGTCGAGATGGAAATGGTCCGCATGCGCGGCATTGTAGTCGGGTGACAGCACGGTCGCGAAGCTGCTGCACGCACCATCGCGCACGGTACGCAGGAATTGCGCTTTGTCCCCCTCGCCGGACCAATCGCGCAGCACGCTGATCCGCGTCCCGTCGGCAAGTACGAAGCCGGCGATATCGATCGCGTTGGCGGTGGCATGTTCGCTCCAGGCGCCGCTGTCACGGCCATAGAGACGGCGGCAGGAATAGGCGCCAAGATGCTCTATCCGCGCGATTTCCGACCCGAATATGTCGTGTGCAGTAGGCTTCAGGACATCGCGCTCCCATAGCAACAGCGCGATCGACGCAGGGCAGGTGACCGGCGGCGTGTTCGGGCTGAGCGGATAGTCGGTGAGCCGCGTGCGATCCTCGCGGCGACACGCGCCCTCGCCCGCGGGTTCGAGCACGTCATGCGCGATAGCGCTGCGCTCGAGCACGGCGCGGCACGCCGGAGCGTCCTCGCGCAGCGCGATCAGCTTGGTTTCGGTCGCCCAGCCCGGCGGATCGCGCAGGTCGAGCGGAGCCCAGGGATTGTGCTCGGGATGCTCGGCAAGCCAGACCCGGCCGCTCAGCAGAAGTCCCGCCGCGATCAGCAGAAGCGCCAACCGCCTATCACCGGCAAAGTGTCCGATCCGTCGCGAAATCATCCGTGTCACAGCTTAGTCCCCAGTAATTCGGCCAGCACGAGGGCCGCTATAAGGAGGAAAACCGTTCCAATGCCGCGATCGATCCAGCGCCGCGTCGCAGCGCGCGCCATCAGGCGGGCGAGCCGTTGCCCGGCACCGATGTACAGGGCCCCAACCGGCACGTCGATCACGAGGGCGAGAACGGCGAGAAGGATGATCTGCGGCCCGATCGGCGATGCGGCATCCACGAAGGGCGGGATGATCACGAGCATGTAGATCAGCGATTTGGGATTGCCGATGGCGATGAGGATGCCGTCGCGAAAGGCATGGCGCGACGGCGCGCGGGCAGTTGGCGGTGCTTTCTCTCCCGCGTGGAAGGAGTGCCGGATCGCGATAATGCCGAGCCATGCGAGATAGCCGATCCCCGCAAAGGCCAGCACGCGGAAGGCAAGCGGATAGGCCGCAGCGAGCGTGCCGAGCCCCAATGCGACCAGCACCCACCACACCAGGTAGCCGATCTGCATACCCAGCAGCGCCGCCCAGCCCGAGCGCGCACCGCGCCAGACTGCCTGCCCCATAACGAACAGCATCGATTGCCCTGGCACCAGGCTGGTGGTCGCGGTCACCAGCGCGAAGGCAGCGAGCTTTTCGGCATCGATCATGCAGCGCGCCTAGTGGAAGTCGCGGCTCGGGGGAATGATCCGCGCATCACGCGGATGCCCGCCCGAATTGGGGCCGAACCACCCGCAT
>Ga0209634_1000845_pt1 | contig 23193 bp, 30 predicted proteins | sample LinPmetageLP40_FD_184043 | JGI IMG/M metagenome (GOLD analysis project Ga0209634, IMG submission 184043) | Marine viral communities from the Pacific Ocean - LP-40 (SPAdes) (version 2) | ecosystem: Environmental > Aquatic > Marine > Oceanic | place: Pacific Ocean | collected 2010-08-26 | reverse complement strand
AAATTTACAGATGAATGATTTTCAATATTACGACGATGACTGGGAAGACTTTACTAAGTCTACAAAAAAGACTAAAAAGAAGTCTAGAAGAAACCAAAACAAACAGTCTCTTAAAGATTATAATAACATGTCAATAGATGAAATTGAAAATGACATTGATTTCTGGGACGGCGAATCGGAGGAGATTTAAATGGGTTGTAATTGTGGAAAAAATAAATCTGCATCTGCTAGAACACAAAGATTGTCAGAATCTTTTGAGTCTGAAGTTAAACCGGAAAGTGTGCCTCAGGTACAGACAAATACTTTTCGGGATCCGGATAACAAGAAAACAGTTATAAAGATCAAACAACCATCGTTAGGTCAAAAAGTAAAAAACTTTACGAAGGCTGTAGCCTCTAGAGTCACTCAGGGAAAAGCTGACGATTCGATTGTAAAACTAAGACAACTGTCCTGTCACGGAGATGATGAAATTGCACCATGTCCGTATAGAGGTGATAGCGAAGTTCGTGATGGGTATCATTATTGTACTGCTTGCGGTTGCGGGGATAGACCCATGACGTGGTTGAATAACCCAGAAGATAGTGAGGCTTATACTAAACTTCATTTCCCTTGGGTTTCTTGTCCCATCCGCAATCCCGGTTTTGGTGATTTTAAATCATTCGATATAGAAGACCAGAATGATTTTGGGGATAAAAAAGAAGGAATGGAAAGAAAGAAAATTATTGAAGCTTACTTAAAATCGTCTGGAATTGAAATACCAGAACACCCGGCCGTTCAGCCGAAAAATGGAGAATGATTATATTATGACAACTGTGGAAATTAATACTATGAAAATGTCTAGAGAAACGTTAGAGTACCTTAAGAATTACTCTACAATTAATTCAAACATTATTATCGAACCGGGAAATGTTCTAAAGACTCTATCGCCCGTTAAGAATGTTATGTCCGAGTGTACTATCTCGGAAACTTTTGAACAGACTATTGCTATCTGGGATCTGAACAAGTTCCTTGGTACTGTTTCTCTGTTCGATAGTCCCACGTTCGAGTTTCACGAAAACCATGTCGTGATTTCGGATAGTGGTAAGTCTGCAAAGACTAAGTACCATTACGCAGAACCGGAACTGATTCAGTCTGTTACGCAGACAATCAATATGCCTGATCCTGTCGTTGACTTCAGATTGACTGAGGGTAACTTCAACCAGATCATGAAGGCAGCTGCGGTTCTTCAACTTCCCGACCTTTGTGTTAGAAGTAACGGAGATGGTTTGCAACTTGTTGCGCTAGACAATAAGGACTCATCTTGTAACACTTACTCCATTGGAGTGGGTGAGGTTTCTGATAATTCACCTTCGTTTGAGTTCTTCTTCAAGACCGAGAACATGAAGATGCTTCCGGGTGATTATGATGTTGAAATTTCTTCTAAGTTGGTTAGTAAGTTTACCAGTTCTAATACTGATTTGACTTACTGGATCGCTTTGGAAAATAACTCTAACTACGAGGGTTGATTGTGAAAGATCATTATTTGTGGGTCGAAAAGTATCGACCTAACTGTATCGATGACTGTGTACTTCCTAATGAAATTAAGGCAAACTTTTCAGACATTGTTCATTCGGGTGAGATGCAAAACTTACTCTTGTCTGGTAAGGCCGGTGTTGGAAAGACTACGGTTGCTCGTGCTTTGTGTGGAGAACTTGGGTGTGAAAGTATTCTGATTAACTGTTCGGAAGATGGAAACATCGATACCTTACGGACTAAGATTCGAAACTTTGCCAGTACTGTTTCTTTATCTGACAACAAGAAGGTCGTAATTCTAGACGAGTTCGATTACTCGAACGCACAGTCTACACAACCGGCACTTCGTGGGTTTATAGAAGAGTTTGCAAATAACTGCCGGTTTATTCTAACTTGTAACTACAAGAATAGAATTATCGAACCTCTTCACTCTCGATGTACAAACGTTGAGTTTAAGATTGACTCGAAGGAAAAACCTAATCTTGCCGGTGAATTCTTTAATCGGTGTAAGTTCATCCTTGAAAAGGAGGAGATCCCGTTCAAGGAAAAGGTTCTCAGTGAACTGGTGATTAAACACTTCCCAGACTTCCGTCGATGTCTTAATGAGTTGCAAAGATACTCGGTTTCTGGTACAATTGACGAGGGAATTCTTTCCCAGCTGGGTGAGGTCAACATCAAGTCCCTGATGGATGCGATGTCAAAGAAAGACTTCACTAATGTTCGTAAGTGGGTCGTAGAGAACCTAGACAATGATCCTACAATTATCTTCAGAAAGATCTATGATAATCTGTATGTACATCTAAGTCCTCATAGTATCCCACAGTCAATTCTTATTATTGCCGAGTATCAGTACAAGTCAGCTTTCGTTTCTGATTTGGAAATTAATCTAACCGCATGTTTAATCGAGATTATGATGGAGTGTAGTTTCAAATGAGTAAATTTTATCCAAGTAAAGGCAAGGTTGCCGTTCTAGTAGAGGCCCCGCAGAACGCGGAAGGTGAAATTATCTACGAAGAGAAGGGTAATCCTAAAATTGGAGTTGGTAAGGTTGTGAGTATTGGTTCCTCAGAACTACACAAGAACGGTAATCTAGTTGAACTTCAGTATAAAGAAGGTGATCGAGTTCTCTTTGAGAAGGATCAATACGACAGTGTATATGGTTATACCATCATGCACCAGTTTAGAATCTTCGCAGTCATCGAAGAAGGAGTTCGCATTGGCTGAACTTATTCTAAACGAAAAAGATACCGACTATGCACTGTCGAAAGTGTACGGTTACTATTCTGATTTCGATAGGATTGATGACTACTTCCGGGAAACAAAGGTCGAGAGATTGTCTAACACCGCCTCTCGACTTTTCCCGGTGGAAGACGAATTCTTTCATGACTTTACTATGAGCCCTATGGACATGGAGTTTGAGATCGTTGAGGCTGGTAGAGGTATATGGAATGATTTGTTTATTCATATTGGATCTTTCCCGTCAGATGAAAACCCCGGTAAAAATATTAGGTTCTTAGTTAAAGAAAAGAACACTAATACTGTTGTTGGTTTTATTCGACTCGGTTCCCCTACCATAAATTCAAAACCCAGAAACGATATGTTAGGTGGTCCACCTAATCTAAGTAGATTGAATCAACATATTATCATGGGATTTGTTATTGTTCCAGCTCAACCGTTTGGATTTAATTATCTTGGTGGTAAACTTCTCACTGGAATCTGTTGCTCTCACTATATGAGAAGATTGATTAACAAAAAGTATGGAGTCAATATCTGTGGATTTGAAACTACTTCTTTGTATGGCAATATCAAGTCGTGTAGTCAGTATGATGGAATGAAACCTTTCATTCGTCATGTTGGTGAAACGGAGAGTAGATTCCTTTTGACTATGATGGGTAAAGAGTTCTACAATTTGAATGACTGGTTTATAATGAAAAACGATGGAGAACAAATTATTCATCGTGAAGCTTCTAGTAGAAAACTAAAGATTCAAACTAAGATGTTGTCTGTAATTAAGGCCAGTCTCAAGAGTCAGGGACGTATCGAAGAACGCACGAAGTTTTCTGAATTCATAGAAGACTCTATCGACAATCTGACCACAAGAAAGAGACAGTATTGGTCCGATTACGGGTTTTCAAATGTTGTAGATGTCATGTTGGGTAAAGAAAAAGAACTACAAAAGAAAGAAAATTACGATAGATATGAATTGCAAAATGTGATAGAATGGTGGAAGAAGAAAGCAACCAAACGATATAACTCTTTGCTTTCTGACGGAAGACTACGAACTGAGTCTGAGGTTTGGACCGAAGACAACATGAACACTATTGATATTATCAGGTGACAAATGAAACTTACAGACTATCTTAATTCCATAAACCACAGCAAAGAAGATATCATTGGGGATGACGCAAGATCAGAAAAACTGTATCCCGCGTTTCCTATTAATAGGTGTCTATCTTATTTTCCAGACACAATTCTCCAGGCAAACATGATGAACTTTCATAATCATCTTTCGAAAAAAATGCAGTATGATTATCTTCGACACTCTCTTCGAGCTCGTAAGAGATTTAGTAAGTGGATAAATAAGAAAGAAGAAGAGAACTTGGAACTGGTCAAGGAGTATTTCAATTACTCTAACGAAAAAGCAAAAGAGTCAATTCGTGTTTTGACTGAAGATCAACTTCAGTCTATAAGAGAATTCTATAATTATGGTGGATAAAATATCAAAAAGCATAAATACCATGAATGATTCGAAATATGTAAAGGTGAATTATCATGGAAGAATATTTAGACTTACAACCAGCTGATTTATTAGAGGTTACTCTTAAGGAACCAGATGATTTTCTTAAAGTGAGAGAGACCTTGACGAGAATTGGTGTATCATCTAAAAAAGAAAAAAAACTATGGCAATCATGTCATATTCTACACAAACGTGGCAAATATTATATTGTTCACTTTAAAGAACTATTTGCCCTTGATGGTTTACCAACAAATCTTTCCGACAATGACATCTTCCGACGAAACACAATTGCTGATTTGTTGGAAGAATGGGGACTAGTTGATATCGTTGAAAAAGATCCAGAGGATGAGAGAGTTCCCATTCATCATCTAAAAATAATCTCACATCGGGATAAAGAAGATTGGGAACTGTGTCCCAAGTACCACATAGGTAAAAAATAAAGGAACCTACATTATGAATCTAGTGATAAAATTTCCAACTCGAAGTAGACCCCATAAATTTAAGCCTCTCCTAGACAAGTATATTGATTTCTTGTCTGGTAAACATGACGTTCGATTCGTGATTACGATGGATGAGGATGATGAGACTATGAACAATGATGACATTAAGTCTTTCATTGAAAATCACAAGTCGAATGGCATTGATATTGTTTACCACTATGGACACTCAAAGACAAAGATCGAAGCGTGTAACGCCAACCTAGACGGTGAGTCTGGTGACGTTTTACTTTTGGTTTCCGATGATATGGTTCCTGTAGTTAGGAACTACGATCATACAATTTACGAAAACTACCAAGATGTGTTCCCGGATTATAGTGGTGCTATTAAGTTTAATGATGGACTTCGAAGTGATACTCTAATGACACTCCCGTGTCTTGGTTGGAAGTTGTACGAGTCGTTTGGTTATGTTTACCACCCAGATTATGAATCTCTATACTGCGACAACGAACAGACTCAGGCCTGTGCCATGATTGGCAAACTGGCCGTAAGTGGTATTTGTATTATCCAACACCAGTGGATGTCTTCTGAGGATGAAAGAGCGGACGAACTTCATAAGAGAAATGAAAGTTTTTATGATAGAGACGGTAAGGTTTTTCAAGAAAGAATGTCTCGTAAATTTGAAACAGATGTGTTAGAGGAGAGACTTCGTGAGAAACTATTGCACACTATCTGACAGTAATTATCTCACGTTCGGTAAAGCACTAATCAAATCATTAATAGAATCCAGCAGTGAAGATTTTGTTTTATATTACTTGTGTATAGATGATGATTGTTACGACGAACTGGTAGATTATGATCCCAGAGTTGTCCCTGTTAAAATCGAAGAGGTTCTTTCTAAGTACCTGACATTAGAATCATATAAAAATAACAATCCATATAATGCCTTTTGTTGGACTTTGGCTTCTGGTTTTTCCAGATACCTTCTCGAACAAAAGAACTTGGATTCTATTTTCTACATCGACTCTGATATATTCTTTTACCAAGACCCCAAACTTATCTTCGATGAGATTGGGGATAGAAGTATAGGTATCATCCGTCATCGTCACAACACACCTGTCTCTGTAGATGGTGAGTTTAATGTTGGGGTTGTGTACTTCAAGAATGATGAGGATGGGTTGGGTTGCCTCAATTGGTGGAACGATGCCATCATTCTGGGGACTAACCCAGAACTTGCGACATGTGGAGATCAGAAATACCTTGAGGGTTTTATTCCGAGGTTCGGAGACTCTGTTTGTGTGATTGATGAAACTGTTGCCCACGGTGCGCCTTGGAACTTCAGATTATATGTCTATGATTATTTCGATCAAGATGGTTCTGTTGTTTGGGGTGATAAGAGGCAACCTCTTGTATTCAATCACTTCTCTAAATTTGGTTACACTGAAGATGGTAGAATATGGCCTGATCGAGGGGCATATGGTGTTCATACTATGGGTGGTGCTGTTTATGGAATCCCATCCGTTCAGAAAATGTATATTGATTATGATGGAGTATTGAAAGGTGTCTGATCTAAAGAATGCGTGGAAGAATGAAAAAGTCTTTCAGAAACAGTTGGACTATAATCTAAAAGAACTTAAGTCTAAAGAATCATATGCACCGCACTGGAAAACTTGTATATCTTTAATCCAACACTTCAGTCCAAAATCTGTACTTGACATAGGATGTGGATGTGGGGCTTTGTCGGAGGTCTTTCGTAGAGAACTTCCTGATGTCAAATATACAGGCACCGACTATTCAGAAGATGCAATTCAGTTAGCAAAGAAAACTTGGAAGTCTTTTGATTTTTATGTCAAAGACGTGATGGATACTAAGAAACAAGATGTTTCTGAATATGATTTGTTACTTGTTGGAGCTTTGTTTGATGTGATGCCTAATGGTGATGAGGCTATGGAACATCTTATGAGTATATGTTCTGGTTCTATGTTGATAAGTAGAATGAAACTAACAGAAAATGAAAGTTATCATATAACATACAAAGCATATGATGAGATAGAAACTTGTGCATATCATCATAATAAAAATAATTTCCTTGACATGTGTGACAAATACTCGTATAATGTGTACTCGATGCAAGATAATTTTTACTTGGTGAAAAAATGATAAACTTATTTGAATTTGATAATCATGTGATCGACACATCTGAGTTTGATCACTTCCTTCACGGTCAAATCGTCAAAGATTTTGAACAAGAGATATGTGAATATGTTGGTGCAAAGTACGCTGCATCTTTTTTCAGTGCTTCATATGCCTTGTATTCTATAATGAACAGTAAGGTCATACAAACCCCAGAGTCTATTTCTATACCTTCCATGATTCCGGCCGTTGTGCCTAATCTTTTAGTTGATGCTGGTAAGAAAATTAAATTCACATCGGACGTTGATTGGGTTGGTAACTCTTACATTCTAACTGATGGTGTGGTGGATTCCGCACAACGTTTGGATAGAAACCAGTTTGCAAATGAATGTGAATCCGATGACCTTATGGTGTTCTCTATGTACCCAACCAAACCTCTACCGTCTTTGGATGGTGGTATCGTTGTGTCTAACAATAAAGAGAAGATCGATGATCTGAAAAGTCTAAGTTTCTACGGTATGGAGTACGCAGAGGATTCATGGAGTCGAGTACAGAAACAGGTTGGGTTCAAGGCATACATGTCAACTATGCAGGCCACCATCGCTTCTAGAAACCTTAAGAACTTGGATTCGAGGTACGAACGCATCGATGAGATTCGTGATAAATATAACAGTGAATTCGGATTGGAAAATACCAGTCGTCATTTGTATAGGATTCATGTTGAGAATAATGTAGAGGCTATTCCGTACTTCAAAGAAATGGGAATAGTTACAGGAATACATTATACACCTCAACATCTGAATCCGGTGTTCGGTGAATATAATGATTTACATGAAGAATTCTTTTTCCATGAGATGGTAACGACACCATCGAGAACAACTTTATCGATTCCCCTACATGATAAGTTGACAAATGAACAGGTTGAGTATATAATGAAAACCGTGAAGGAAAGTGAATGCCTAATAAAACTGTAAATGATGTTTCGTTCTATAACACCAAAACGGTAGTAGACCCAACCGGAAACTTATGTCCAATAGAGGGATCGAAAGATGTTCCGTTTGATATTAAAAGAGTTTTCTATGTCTATGGTGTAAATGACAAGGATACTAGAGGTCAACATGCACACTACAAGACACAGCAACTGTTAATTTGTTTGTCTGGTAAGGTTGAGGTTGTGTGTAAGGATGGGTTGAAAGAGTCTAGATTTCTACTAGAGTCTCCTCAACAGGCCCTGTATATTCCAGAAATGATTTGGGATGAACAGGTTTATAGAACATCGGATTCTGTTCTTGTGGTCTTGTCCAGTACATCATACGATCCTTCTGATTATATTCATGACTGGGATCAGTTCAAGAGACTAAAGGGAAGTTAATGAAGATTTTAATACCTGATGCTGGTAGTCACTGTGGTGATACTTTCAGAGAACTTGTTGGTATTTGGCAAGAATGGGATCTGTGTGAAGTAGAAAATAGTCCAGATGATTTTTGTTGGGCGGGTACACATGGGGATGTTATTTTATATGATTACCCACGAATAGACGACCGTCCTATTCCAACTTTTAAAAAAGGGTTGTTCGGTAATACGGTTCCGGATCACGCATCATGTCACCCTTGGATTTTTTGGGCAAGAAGCCCTAGACGATTGTTAGAAGCTAGAAGAAAACGATTGAAATCATACAAAGACAGAGAAATAGAATCTATATTTCTGGGTAAGATCGAAAATAATGTACAAGATGGTAACAGAAGAAATCGTGACTGGGGATCTTCTGGTGTAGAATTGTTTCACTGTCCGGTGGATAAACCCGGACCAGATCATTACCCCTTCACCAAAGAGGAGTATCTGGAGAAACTGATGAATTCTCGTTTCGGTTTATGTCTTGCGGGATATGGGCCCAAGTGCAATAGAGAAATTGAACTTATTGGTATGGGTGTGGTGCCTTTATTTGCTCCCGAAGTTGACAACACATATCACGAACCTTTGGTTGAAGGTGTTCATTTTCTTAGAGTGAATGATCCCAGTGAAGTCGAACAGGTTATAAACTCAGTCGATGAAAAACAATGGGAGAGAATCCTTCGATCGGGACAAGAATGGTATGATCGAAACGCATCTCCCGCCGGATCATTTTTAGTCACAAAAAATATTATTAATAATTTAAGTTAGGAAAACTATGTCGCATCCATACCAAAGTCGTTATGATTTTGATTTACACAAATACGTTCACCCAACAAAACATATGGGTAAGATTACTGATTACTTTGATATTAAAGAAAACTCCGCAGATCATGAAGTTAAAATGTTGATGTCAATGATGAAGCATAGAATTCCATTTTCTCTTTCTAGATTCAATGACGGGGAAATGGGAGGAATACAACGAGTTGGAGCTTCTATTGCTAGAGGTGATCAGATCGTAGATAATTCACTACACAATAAATTAATAGAGTGTATCAAACATGAACAAACTAATTACTTCGTGGGTATGCCCTGTAAAACATGTTTTTCTCACATGAGAGACACAGCAGATAGTTTGGTGAGGTCGGATTACCCCTATAAGATTCGTGCGTGTTGTATAACCAATAGGAATTGGCTTTACTTCATACAGAACTTCAAGGACTCTTTGGACGGTAGAAAGCTAAATTGGGTTGGTGGAGATGACCAGAAGTTTGATGTGTTCGACGACTGGGGTATTGAACTTGATTTTAAGGCACATGTCCCCAGACAAAATTCTTGGAGTGTTTATGAAGATATACTCCCTATGGTCAATAAGTTCAAAGACGGTGATGTGATTGGTTTAAGTTGTGGTCCTCTGAGTAGAATTCTTGCTAAGGAGTGGTTCGAAGCGAATCCAACATTGACGGTAATTGATATTGGTTCCGGAACAGATCCATTCACCAGACCGAAGTGGGAAGACTGTCACATTGGTTGGCCTGAAACTGGTCATTGTATCACTGCAAGATGCCCGGAATGTAATTGATGTTTAGTGTTAGTATGTCATGTTTAGGAAAGTATGGTAGATTTGGAAATCAATTGTTCCAATACGCTTTTGCTAAATCCTATGCGATGAAGAATGGATATGAACTCCAGATCCCCGCAGACTGGATTGGTAGATCTTTATTTGATATAGAGGATCCTGAACTCAGGGATAGATTTCCCTCAACAGAATTGGATCAAAGGGTGGAGAATGAACACAGTATTGACTTGCATGGGTTTTACCAACATCAAGATTTTTTAAAAATCATGAATCCTGATACAGTTAGATCTTTTTTTAAATTTAAAGATGTGTGGGTTGACATGTTTCCTAAAGTTAAATCTTACTACATTGCATGTCACCTTCGTAGAGGTGACTTCGTAAATAACCCACACTATGCTTGTATTCATGAGGATTCGTATCTTCGTGCTGTGGAGAAACATGGTTATAGTTTAGATGACATCCTGTTCGTTGGTGAAGAAATAAAACAACCCAACGATACCAGAAATTACTCCAGTGATAAAAGTTTTCATGGTAACATAGACTTTCTGTATGACTTTTTCCTTCTGATGAATGCCGATGTATTGTTTAGATCCAACTCCACTTTCGGTTGGTGGTCATCTTTCCTTTCCAACAATAAAACTTTTTCCCCTCTGATTCAGGGACGACAGGGGGAGGTTGTTCATGACATGGAATTCGTCGAAGGAAATCACCCGTGTCATCAAGAGATAGATAATAGACACAGTGATTTAATATTATAGGATAATACCAAATGATTAAAACGATTAAATATAAAGATCATGATATAACATTTTACGATTTACTAGAAAGTGGCCACAATATAGATCATAATATAATAGCAGATGATTTATACACCAGACCTGATCATAAATTTTCTGAGGTTACGAGTTTACTAAACAAGGGTAGTGTAGTATATGATATCGGTGCATATATTGGAACTTTTTCTATACCTCTTGAGATAGAGGGAATGGAAGTATATGCGTTTGAAGGGTTTCCTGATAATTACAAACGATTAAAGAAAAATACTAAACCCTATAAAAATATAAAAACACATTTGGTATCTGTTAGTAATGAAAATAAAAGTATTAAATCTCAGTTTAATAGTTGTATGGATCAAAAAGAAAATCCATACCGAGAAATAAACTATAGAGTTTTTGATGATTATATACAAGAACATAATATACCAAACCCTGACTATGTAAAAATTGATATTGAGGGAATGGAAACTCTTGCATTGTATGGTATGAAAAATTTATTGGAAAATATTAGACCCATTTTCCAGATTGGTTATCATTTTGGTATAGATGAGTCGTTGGATGGATATCCCGGATTTGTTTCTGTCAGTGATGGTGGATTCGATTTTAATTCATTTACAGATCTTAATTATAAAGTTACCCCAAACTTGTTTGAAGGTTGGGGTGAATACCTATGTATTCCGAATGAAAATATATGAAACACAACCCTTTTAAAATTGTAGATATGTTTGAAGAGACAGTTGCTGAGTACACCGGTGCGCCGTACGCTGTTGCGGTTACTTCCTGTACCGATGCTCTGTTTCTTTGTTGTAAGTATTTTGATGTTGGTGAGGTTGAGATACCCGCAAAGACTTATCTCTCAGTGCCTCAGTCTATCATTCATTCGGGTGGTATAGTGAAGTTTACTGATGATGAGTGGGAAGGTATTTACCAACTCAAACCATATCCGATTTATGATTCCGCCAAACGACTTACTTCTAACATGTATATCGAAGGCACAAACATGTGTCTATCTTTCCACATCAAAAAACATCTTCCAATCGGTAAGGGTGGTATGGTTCTGACTGACAACAAAGATATTGTTGATTGGCTTCGTGTTGCACGATACGAAGGACGACACGCAGTACCATACAAGGAAGATGATATTACGATGCTTGGGTGGAATATGTATATGACTCCACAACAGGCATCTCATGGACTTGCATTGATGCAGAACTACCCAGAGAACGTACCAGATCTTATTGAAGATGGTGGATACCGAGACCTGAGAGAGTTTACTATATTTAAGGAGATAAATAGATGAAACCTATTGTTTGTTTACCTAGTTGTGGTCGTAGTGGAACTAATTTGTGTTTAGAAATGCTTACTGGAAATACCCACCTAACCCCAACAGAAGAAGAGGAGGATCGCAACTTCTTCAGAATTAATTCTGTTCATGAAGATGGAACTTTGACTAAGTGTGATGTGGTGTACTATAATAAAGATGAACTTATTTCTACTATGGATACAAATCCAAACTTAAAATTAATTTGGACCTTCAGAGATCCTAGAGATATGATTTTATCTAAAATTGTGAGGGGACAACCAAAGAGTGGTGATCACCGATCAGGTCGGACGGTTCTTGCCGATGACGCAACTCTAGATACTGCAATTCAAGATATAACCGACATGTTCAATAAAAGAAAATGTGCTATGGATTATGATTCTTCTAGAAATTATACTGTAAGAATGGAAGACTTGATTTTGAATCAGGTTGGTACACTAAAAGAAATTTGCAGTTTCTTGGGTATCCCGTATGAAGATAACATGGTTGACTTTGTACCAAGAATGAGAAACGAGTTTAAACGAAACAGATATAGAACTCTTGATAAGTCTCAAGTTTCTCTGTGGAAAAGAGGTGATGATGTGTATGATGGTTTTTTTAAAAATTATGAAATGAATTTATCGTATATTATAGATCGATGTGAAGAATTAGTGGGGTATATGGGTTATGAAAGTAATAATAGTATCGTCTGATAAGTATGTGAATCTCCTTAATAGTTTTTCCAGACTTTTTAATAGACACTGGTCTGAAAATAAAGAGGTTGATGTTCTATGTTATGAGAAACCAAAATTCAAATTGCCTAAAAATTTTAATTTAATTTCATTAGGCGACAGTAGTGGGGGGTGTTGGACTGCACCACTAAGAAGTTACTTTGAAAATTTACAGGATGATTATTTTCTACTCGCACTAGAAGATCATTTCATGTTCAAGGATATGAATTTTTCTTTGTTGGACAAAGCTGAATCTGAAATTAAAAAGGATACAGTCTCCAAAGTCTGTTGTTGTTATGACCCCAATAACATGAGTAGATCTGGAGAAAAATATTCTGATGACTTCGGAGTTTGGAACCAGTCTGGCAATTCTCCTCTTTCCACTAGTCTTTGTGCGTCTATATGGAAAAAAGATTTGTTTATGAAGTATATTGAATCCGACTTAGGTGTTCATAGTTTTGAAAACCAAAGTAGAGTTAGGGACGGTAGGGATGTTTTGTTTGTTACGAATGATTGGGTTTATCCTCAACTAGATGCTTGCAGGAACGGTGGGTTTCAGGATAGGATTCTAGAATCCGAATTTCTTGGTGGGTGCGGACAATTTATATCTGATGATGATCGAGAAATATTCGAACAAGCTAGAAGAGATTTGTATGATCCATCTGAAATTGATACGAGTGAATACTATGGTCAATGGGAGACAGACAGTATAATATCAAAGTACTTTGATGAAGATTTTGTTGGTACTTGTATCGAAGTTGGTGCTGGAGATGGTATAAAGGGATCAAATACAAAATACTTTGAGGATAGGGGATGGAAGACTCTTTGTATAGAGGCTAATCCTGAATTTGAGAATGATCTTAAATCTTGCAGGAAAGATGTGGTAATGACTGCTGTTGGTTCTGATGAGAACGAAGAAGTTGATTTTAATGTTTTTGTTGTGGGTGAACGTGATATCATGACTTCGATTAGTGGGCTAGTAGTTGATGAGAAACTAGTTGAATCTCATAAACATTTAATCAAGGACACCTACAAAATTAAAGTCCCAGTCGTTAAACTGGATACAATTTTGGATGAGCGTGGTTTCGATGAAAAAATTGATTTCATATCAATCGATACGGAGTCAACTGAGTTGGATGTTCTTATGGGTATAGATTTTAGTAAGTGGAAGATTGATCTTTTGGTTGTAGAAAATAATCATGATGAGTCTGATATAGAGACTTACCTGAAACAATTTGGATACGTTAAAGACAGAAGATACAAAGTTAATGATTTTTATGTGAGGAAAGATTGATGACAGATGTTAAGTGTAGAATTTCTGGTGGTGAATTGGTTGAAGTTATGAACATGGGTTCCATGTTTATTTCTGATTTCGTAAAGAATGACGAATCACCGCGTGGTGGTAAAGAGGAAATGAAACTTTTGTTATGTGAGGACTCCGGTTTGTTGCAGATGGAAAAGACAGTTGACCCGGATCTGATGTACGGTAAGTACTGGTACAAGTCCGGGGTCAATGATTCTATGACCCGAGAACTATATGACATCTCAAGATCTTGTATCGATTCAATTCCTACTAATGTTGGTGATGTCTTTTTGGATATAGCTTCTAACGATGGAACTTTGCTTAGTTCGGTTCCCTCTGATCGTTTCACTAGGATTGGTATTGACCCATGTAAAGGATCAATCGTGGAAAGTTCTCGAAAACATGCCGACCACATAGTTCAGGATTATTTTACATCAGAGTCTTACTGGTCCTGTGCTAAAAATAAAGCAAAGATCATAACAACCATTGCTATGTTTTATGATCTAGATGATCCTAAGAAATTTTTAGACGATGTTTATGATGTTATGGACGATGAAGGTTTGTTTGTCGTTCAATTGAGTTATACACCATTGATGCTCAAACAATTGGCCTTCGATAATATTTGTCATGAACATATTTGTTTTTATTCCTTAACATCTATGAAGTATGTTCTAGACAGGTGTGGGTTCAAGATTGTTGATTGTCAGTTTAATGATGTAAATGGTGGTAGTTTTAGAGTGTACATTCGGAAAAACATTGCTTCGGAAACAAATTTCAAAACGTCCCCGTATAGGGATGTTGCGAATTATAGAATTCAAAGTATACTAGAGTACGAAAAGACACTGGGACTAAATGATCCACAAGTGTATATTGATTTTTATGATGAGATATGTAATCTTAGAGATGAGACGGTGGATTTTATCAAGACCGAGAAACTAAAAGGTAAGACTATATGGGGGTACGGTGCATCGACAAAGGGTAATACGTTATTGCAGTGGTATGGTCTGGACGAAAACTTGATCGATGGTATAGCAGAGAGGAATCCTGAGAAGTATGGACACAGAACTGTTGGTACAAACATACCAATCTATTCAGAAGAATACATGAGGAAGGTCAATCCAGACTATCTTTTGATTTTGCCTTGGCACTTCATTCATGAGTTTTCTCTACGAGAGAGTGAATACCTAGATGGTGGTGGTTCGTTTATAGTGCCTTGTCCAAAATTTGAGGTAATTACAAAATGAAAACTGCCGTTATAATAGGACACAACGGCCAAGATGGATACTACCTAAGTAAATTTTTATCCAGTAAAGGTTATCGAGTCATACCATATGAGTATCCAAATGGAAGACGAGCCTGCATATTAGATCAAATATATTTAAACAAATTCATTTTAGAAACAAAACCGGATGAACTCTACAATCTATGCGGATTGGATGAAGATCGAAAATCATTTGACTTCATTAGAAAAGTCTATCGAACCGTTGCAGAGGGAACTGTAAACATTTTAGAGACACTTAAAAATTATAGCCCAGATACTAGATTTTTTAACTCATGTTCTTCTGAAATATACGGAAAGACTACAGGTTTTCTGGATGAGAATGACACATGCACCCCAAAAACACCACATGCTTGTTCCAAATTATTTTCTAAAAATCTAGTTAGAACCTATTGGGATCATTATGGAATTAGGGGTTCCTCTGGTATACTCTTCAATCATGAGTCCCATAAAAGAAATTTAACATATGTGACGAGAACCATAAGTAGATCGTTTGCTGAAATAAAGATGGGCATGAGAGATAAATTTCACTTAAATAATATTGGTGCAACTAAAGACTGGGGTTTTGCTGGTGATTATGTAGAAGCAATGTGGATGATGCTTCAGTCTGAGTACCCAGAAGACTTTGTAATATCAACTGGAAAGTCAAATAGTGTTCTTTCTTTTGCTAGATCTGTGTGTGAAGTTGCTGAGTTGGGTGACCCACTTGATTATATTTCATATGACATGGACATTGAACTTGGTATCGTTGGTAACAATAAAAAAATAAAAGAATATTTAGGGTGGCAACCCAAACATACAATGGAAGACTTAGCAAGAAACATGTATGAATATGATTTTAAGGAACTTAACAAATGAAATATTTAATCACAACTAGAGCTGATTCTAAAATTACAGAGATGACTGAGATAACTCATCCGATTCTTTCTTCGTATGCCGAAAGGTGTGGTGCTGATTTTAAAGTTTTAACCAAAGATTCCGATTGTACAGTTGGACATGGACGGTGGCATTTTAAAATCTTACAGTTGAATGAACTTTTGGATGACTACGATAGAATTATTTGTATCGATTCTGATATTCTAATAAAGAACAGTTGTCCTAATCTTTTTGATGTTGTTCCTTATGAATGTGTTGGGACTAATTTAGAAGATGTTGGTTCTAGAACTTCTAATCGCCGAGCTAGAATATCTGCTGCTAATAGGATATTTGGTGATATTGGTTGGACGGAGGGGTACATAAACACGGGAGTTTTTGTTGTATCTAAACCACACCAAAATATATTTAATAAAATTAATGGTGGTTATGCGGAAGATTCTGTTTTTGAGGGTGGATTTGATGATGTACAGTTGGGATACCTGATACACAAATACGAACATTGTATTCATGAACTACCATATCAATTTAATCATATGACCATGTATAGTGAGGAGTGGAACGGAAATCCGGATAGGTTTAAATCTCACATTATACACTACGCGGGTGCGGGTATTTTCGATTCGCATTCTAGAATAGATCAAATTAAAAAGGATCGTGAAGTGTTAATAGGCATGGGTGAATTATGAAAATAGAAGTATCTAATGGCGACATAGTTGATAAGATGACAATTCTTAGAATCAAAGAGTCTAGAATTTCCGATCCAATCAAACTGAAAAATATCAATACAGAGATAGAATATCTTATGCCATCCTTTGAACAGATTGGTGTGACAGAATCTTCTTCTGATTATTTACGATTGTTGAGCGTCAATGAAAATATATGGGATGGAGAGGATCGTCTACGAGAACAAGAGACTCGTAAAAACATTGAAGATGATTTTGTTGATATTGCTAGATCCATTAGACTATGGAATGAGGAAAGATGTGATATAAAGAGAGTCATAAATATAGAAACAAGTTCTTCAATAGTAGAAGAAAAAAATTACACGAGGATAAATTGATTATGAAAAAAAAAGCAGTAGTTTCTCCTGTTGTTGCGGAATTTGGTTGGGTTGTTTTTGATATACAACCTAAAGTTAGAAAATTCTTTGAAGACCACGAAGACTGCCATAAGGTGGTTGTTGGTAATCCGGCTTTCAGTGAACTGTTTGAACTGGCCGACGAGGTAGTTCCTATCGAACTGCCCGAAAGTTTCACACCATGTGGTAGAGGTGCTGAAGATCACTATGGTCTTCACAACCCAAATTTCTACAATCAACTCATTCAAAGAACACAAGAACATTATAACCCCGAACATATACTCAAGATTCCATATGAAAATAGATTTGACCAGTGGGATGTTGAGGAGAGTCATCGTAAATTCTATAAAGATAAAATGGTAGACTCCGATGAGTACATTACAATTTCTTGTAGAAATTTGAACAGGGGTGCCGAAAAGAACTGGGATCCTAAAAAGTATCAAAGTCTAGTCAATTGGATCATTGAGGAATACAACCTACCGATATATCTTGTCGGGTTAGAGAAAGATAATTTTGTCCCCGATGGTGTCATTGTACCAGAAACTAAAAATGTTGGTGATCATATATCACTACTCTCACATTCCAAGTTTCATTTTGGAAGTAACACTGGTACTAGTCATTTGTCTACCATGTGCGGATGCCCCCTGTTTACTTGGGGAGAGGGTGCGGACTTGAGAGAAAGAATGGTCGATTGGACCAACACGCACAAAACACCAGCTGTATGTGTCATCGAAGGAAATTGGGATCCTGAGCTTGACTTTATTAAGAAAGAACTATATAATTTCGTAGAGAAGAATATTAATTTGGAGATATCATGAGTAAACCTACTATTACACTTTGTATGATCGTAAAAAATGAAGAACATGTGATCGAGAGGTGTATCGAATCTGTTTATAAGTATATTGATCGATACGATATAACCGACACTGGGTCTACAGATAAAACAAAAGAAATCATCAAGAAATTTTTTGATGAAAAGGGAATACCGGGAGAGGTATATGATGAACCTTGGGAGGGTTTCGGTAAGTCCCGAACTACATCCTTCAAAAATGCTGAAGGTAAATCTGATTACGCTTGGGTGATTGATGCTGACGACAATCTTGAGGGAGACTTCACTGAGTCTTTGGACTTCATTGATAAAACTAGATTCAGTTCTTATAGTTTGAGAATAACCCGTGGAGAAAACTTCACTTGGTGGAGGAATCAAATTTTCAAACTTGAAGATAAGTGGAAGTACGTTGGTATTCTACATGAATATGCTGACTGTGAAGATAGAGAAAATAAACAGATGGCTCAACTTCCCGGTGAATATGGTATTCACGCTAGGACTGAGGGTGCCAGAAATGTCGGTATTGACCCGAAAGAGAAATACGAAAAAGATGCTGCTCTTCTACTTGATGCAGTCACAAATGCCAGCAATCCAGATTATGAACCACACAACGATAGGTATCATTTTTACTTAGCTCAGAGTTACTTTGATTCTGGTGATTTTAGAAATGCCATGAAGTGGTACGAGAAGAGAGCCTCTATGGGTGGATGGGCAGAAGAAGTTTATTATTCAATTTTTAGGTCTGCTATGTGTTCTGGTTTGTTGAATGAAGAATTTGAAAAGACAACCCTAAGATTTATGGAAGCTTGGAACTACAGACCAAATAGAGCAGAACCTCTTCATCAATTAGCTAGAGTTTTTAGATTAAATAATAAACCAAGGTTGGGTTATCTTTACGCATCTATGGGTTCTAAATTGACTTTCCCACACGCTGATATATTGTTCATTGCTGGTGATGTTTATGAATGGCAAATGTTAGATGAACTTTCTGCGTCCGCTTTTTATGTGGGTCAATTAGAAGAAGGTTTAGATGCTACTAAAAAATTAATTAGTAATTTTGATAAGATTCCAGAGAGTGAACATGATAGAATTACGGCCAACTTGTCGCTATATGAACAAGCTATTTCTGAAAGACAGAAGGCGATTGATAAACAGATGTTGCAACGACGAGAACTTTTTGATAAGTATGACATCGAAGAGAAAAATAAAACCGATAATAAACAAAAGTCTTTTGCCAAAGCCAGAAAAGAAAGATCCAAGAGGAAGAAAAAGGTTAAAGCATAAATAGATAAAGGAGTCTTCTTATGGCATCTGCAAACTACGACATACAAGTAGATCAGGGTAGTACATTTGTTTTTAATGTTTCTTACCTAACTGATTTAGAGTCTGAGGTGGATTTGATTAATTACTCTGCTTCTATGCAGGTCAGGAAATCAATTTTTACTGATAAGATTTTGGTTTCTGCTATTGGGAATACTTCTGGAGGTTCTGTACTCGGTGGTGGATCTACTGGTTATTTTATAACAGGAACCGGATCTAATACAATAGGGTCTGGTGGGATATATCTTAATGCTTCTACTGGTGGTGTAACTGGTTCTGGATCTAACACTGGTGGTATATACATTTTGATTGATGCGACCACAATGAAAAATGTTCCAAGAGGACAACATTTTTATGATCTTGAGTTGACAAATGGTTCTGAAGTCACTAGAATACTCGAAGGTAGATTCGAAGTTGGATCGGAGATAACTCGATGAATGCTGTTAAAGTTACAAAAACAGAGTTTTTTGTTAGACGAACATCGGAAAAGAATAGAATTAAAGTCATTGCAAAGACAAAGACTTTAGAACTTAAGACCAATTAACCCTTGACACAATTGAATATTGTGATATAATATACTTTATGAGTGAAACTATGAAAATTTATAAGTTGTTTCCAAACACATTGGAAATGAAGCTAAGTACAGACGAAGCGGCATGTTATGATATTCATGCTCATCTTAGGCCCGAGGTTCCCCCGGAAGATATTACCCCCATAATTAGAACTGTGAAATGGTTTGATTGTTATAACCAACCACATCAAACTACACCGGAGACTGTTTTTGTTAGTGATATTCCTAACGTAACTTTCACACTGGGCCCTAAATGTCGTGCGTTAATTCCCACCGGGATGGTTTTTGATATTCCCGTAGGATTTTCAGCAAGACTACATCCAAGATCTGGTCTTGCATGGAAGAACGGAATCACTCTAATCAATGCTGAGGGAGTTATTGACTCTGATTACTGTGAGGAAGTCTTTGTTCCTGTCTGGAATCCAACTAACATCCCATTCGAGATTAAACATGGTGATCGTATTGCACAAGTGGAAATCATTGAATACCAACGTGTAGTAAATCATATTACATATACACATGCAACACCTAAAAAGAAAAAGACAAACCGTTCAGGCGGATTTGGATCTACTGGAGTATAGATTTGGATATACAGATCTGGGAATTTCTAATATACGATAAGAACACTGGTGAGATAAAAGATAGAATAAACGCTCATTGCCGATCTCTAGACTATCTTCCATATTCAAATCGATCAGAGAGATTAGTACTCAAACATGTGGATGGAATATTAGACAATAACTTATATTTTTCTTCCGACATTAATATTTGTAGATCGGATTGTTACCTTGATCCTACTACACCGCAAACTTTTAAATTAAAAGAAGGTACGGAAGAAAAATTTAATTTTTTTATAAAAAATGGATACCACAAGACAGGAACAACCAATGACTAGAGATGAACTATTACAATATCACGCCGAACTTTGCACCGAAGCAAGAGAACTTATGTCTCTAAAGAATAGAGACTATGCTGGTAGTGACGGAACAGAACCTTTCGCCAATTTTACCCGGTGTGAAGCTATGGGCATTTGTAAGACAGAAGCTGGATTTATGGTCCGAGTTACTGACAAGATGAGCCGCTTGAGTTCTTTCCTCCGTTCTGGTAAAATGCACGTTGAAGATGAAAGTTTCTATGATACCATTGTGGATGTCATTAACTACATGGTTCTTCTTGGTGCATATGTTAAGGACAGGGAAGAACAAGAAGAAGAACCCACCCTATGGGATGCGTTGGAAGAGACACCTAATTTTGATGATGTGGAATACTCAGAAAACTGTTGATGGATAAACTATTTTATACAAACGTATCTCGGAGAGGTGATTATATCCTTCTCCGTGGTATCAATAACGGAAAAGCTTTTTCTCGCCGGATTAGGTTCAACCCAACTCTTTTCGTTCCGTCAAATACGGAAACGAAATATAAGACCTTGGAAGGATCTTCTGTGTCGCCAGTAAATCCAGGCACAATGAAAGAGTGTCGAGACTTTATTCAGACATATTCTGGAATTAAAGGTTTCGATGTTTATGGTAACACGGATTACATTTATCAGTTCATTGGTAAGATTCATCCGGGAGAAGTTGAGTATGATTTTGCACATCTGAAAGTTGCTTATATTGATATCGAAACTACATGCGAACTTGGTTTTCCCAATGTAGACGATCCACAAGAAGAAATTAATGCAATCACCATGATCATTGGTGATAATCAATATGTTCTTGGTCTTGGTGAGTTCGAAGACATCAAGGGTGCAGAGTGTCACCGATTCTTCCGTGAGGAAGATCTCATTGACAAGTTCCTTGAGATCTGGGAATACGAATCACCAGACATTGTTAGTGGTTGGAACGTTAGGTTCTTCGATATACCATATCTCTACAGTAGGATCTCGGCCGTACGTGGAAGATCACAGGCAAAAAGGATGTCTCCTTGGGGAATCGTTCAAGAGAAGACCATCACTCGAATGAACCGAGAACAGACTGCATACGATTTGGTTGGTATTTCTACACTAGATTATTATGAACTGTACTTGACGTTCACATACACAAACCAAGAGTCATATCGATTGGATCACATTGCAAACATTGAACTCGGTGAGAGTAAGTTATCTTATGATGAGTTCGATAGTATGGCAGAGTTCTACAAGAAAGACTTTAATAAGTTTGTTCGGTACAACCATAAAGATACTGAATTGATTGTCCGTCTCGAAGAGAAGATGAAGTTGATGGAACTTGCAGTTGCTCTTGGTTATTCTGCCAAGGTTAACTTCGTTGATGTTTACTCTCAGGTTCGTACTTGGGACCAGATCATCTACCACTATTTGTCAGAACAAAACATCGTGATCCCGATGAAGAGTGGTAGTAAGAAGGACGAACAGTATGCTGGTGCATACGTTAAGGATCCAATCGTTGGTCGTCACGAATGGGTTGTCTCTTTTGACTTGAACAGTCTGTATCCCCACTTGATCATGCAGTACAACATCAGTCCAGAGACAAAAATTCAAGATGAAAAAGATTACACTATTACACCAAACTCTATTTTGGGAGGTAAGATTCCCCCCGAAACAAAGTATTCCCTTGCTGCAAACGGGACTTGCTATACCAAAGACCGTCAGGGGTTTCTGCCTGCACTGATGGAGAAGATGTACGAAGAACGTAGTATGTACAAGAAGTTGATGATTGATGCTCAAAAGAGAAAGCAGGAAGATCCTGACAACAGATTAATCGACTTTGAGATCTCCAAGTATCATAACTTTCAACAGGTTCGTAAGATTCAGTTGAACTCTGCTTATGGTGCAATTGGTAATGAGTGGTTCCGATACTTTGACGTTGATATGGCTGAAGCGATTACACTTTCGGGTCAGTTGTCTATTCGATGGATTCAGGAATCATTGAACAAGTATTTGAACGAGACTTTAGAGACGGATGGTAAGGATTATATCATTGCAAGTGACACCGATAGTGTTTACATTAGTTTTGGTGATCTAGTCAAGAAGAAGTGTGACTCTGACAACGTTGTTGATTACTTGGATGATTACTCCACGAATACTTTGGAACCATTCATTGAACGGGAATACAACAAACTATCAGACTTGATGAACGCATACCAAAACAAGATGGTCATGGGTCGAGAAGTTATTGCTGATTGTGGCATCTGGACTGCAAAGAAACGATACATGCTTAACGTGTGGGATAGTGAAGGTGTTCGATACAAGAAACCTAAACTCAAGATCATGGGAATCGAAACCACCAGAAGTTCTACACCACAGGTGGTCAGGCAGTGGTTGAAGAAGTCTATCTCTATTATTCTCACGGGAACTGAGTCTGAGATGATTAAGTTTGTTGAC